>Ga0315306_10000139_pt1 | contig 34250 bp, 40 predicted proteins | sample TDP1_MG_FD_203803 | JGI IMG/M metagenome (GOLD analysis project Ga0315306, IMG submission 203803) | Freshwater sediment microbial communities from Lake Towuti, South Sulawesi, Indonesia - TDP1 | ecosystem: Environmental > Aquatic > Freshwater > Lake > Sediment | place: Indonesia: South Sulawesi... | reverse complement strand
TATTGTGTGGGGACTCGCGGCTCTCATTGGTTCATTTCTAGTAAGCTATACTCGAGCCAGGGGAGAAGCTTCTGGGATCAAAATGATTACGGTGGGCATCGCTGAACGGGCTGAACGAGTTATCATTTTAGCTGCAGTTAGCTTCCTCTTCGTAGTCGACGTTGCAGTTGTCAACTATGGCATGATCATAGTTGCCATTTTAGCAAACTTTACGGTTTTACAACGGGTTTTTCACGTAAAAAGAACGGTATCTAGCTAAGCTTTGACAACATATTCTGGAGGAATTTTTTCCCCACGTCTAATGTTTCTCCGCCTTTTTCCGTTATCTCATAATAAATTCGATCCGGCCGTCCGAACACCGACATCTCTTTTCCAGTACGAATCAGACCCTCTGTTCGCATCCTATGAAGGACAACATACACCGTGACTGTAGCAGTAGAAAACCCGAATCTCTCCCTCAGCATTTTCTTAATTTCATAGGCGTACATAGAACGCTCGCTAAGCATACGAAGGATGTAAAGCCACAAGTTCTCTTTTGTCAGCTTAGTAACAAGCCTCTCGTAAGCCAAAGTTATGTTCGCTCCAAAAACCGTTAGCCTAACCTGTTGTTAATTATCGTAATACTATAACTGGCTAAATATGCTTTCTTTTAAAGCGGCACCGTCCAGCCAAAACTGGGATCACATGATCTAAAAGAAATCAGGAGCCGCCGCTTAATATCGCGGCATGAACTTCCTCTCTGCGTCGGCTCTGACCTTGGCGACTCTATGGTGGACAGCGCAAGAGATGCAATAGTATTTAATGACTCTTTGCCTCGGGATAATCGCGCCTTTAGCGCGAAGTTCCCTAGACAACTGTGGGTCTAACAGTGAAACCCACGCCGTCACCTTTTTGGCCTTGTCCCTTGGGACAAGCGATCCGCACATACTGCACTGGATAATGTCGCCCCTTCCTTTGCCTCCCTTGGCTCTACCTCTGCTTTTCCTCTTCTTCGGCATTCTTATTCCTCACTGAATATGACATAGAGGATTATGCGTGAACTACCACCAGCTTTCGCAGGTGGCTTCCTGCTTCATCGACGACCTGTGGCGTCTCCAACCTATCATCGCTTTGATGGTCATGGGCTTTACACAGGCTTGAATTCGGGCTGTCCCATCCCTACTGTGTCGTCCAGCAATCCGCCTCGGCTTTACATGGTGCTGGGCTGCTAGACGTGTTATGCACCACGACCTCCTGCCTTCAGGTAGACGAGAAATACCCTATGCTGAAGAATTATAAGCGTATCGGCTCTCATCCCCACCCTTAGGGAAGGGAACTTCCCGCCGATACGGTTAAAAACCTCTACTTTCCGCAGAAAAATGATACCGATCAAAAGGCGGCATCAGTTTGCATGATCTTCTAGTGGTAGGACATCTCACTTTAGATACCATCATCGCCAAAAACGGATCTTCAAAATCAAGTTTGGGCGGGCCTCCAACTTACGCTTCACTGCAAGCAAAGCGCTTAGGTGCCAACGTAATTATCCTTTCAAAGGTTGGAATAGACTTTCCGGAAGATTATTTTGCTTGGTTAAGCCGAGTTGGGGTTGACCTTACTGGGCTGAGTCGTGTTCAAACTGCTCCAACTACCCGCTTTTTTCTTAGGTATATCAATGAGACACGGGTGCTTCAACTGAAGGCGCGATGTGAGCCGATTCGACCAGAAGATCTTCCTAAGAACTTGACTTCGAAGGGTATTCACGTCGGACCTGTGGCCGGCGAGATTTCAGTTGGAACTGTTAGGCGATTATCAAAGATAACCTCGATCATTTCTCTTGATCCACAAGGATTTGTTAGGAGCTTTGATGAAAGCGGGTTTGCCTCTGACAGGCTTCACGTCGATCCTAGGATCCTTAGATATGTCACGGTTTTTAAGGCGACGGAAAGCGAATTGAAGGTAGCTGTGGGTTCTGGTGATATTTTTTCGGCTGCTTCGAAAGTTAGCAGATTAGGACCCAAAATTGTCATCATAACGAAAGGGATGAAAGGGTCAATCATGTTACTGGGGGAGATTCGTTACTTTATTCCACCTGGAAATCCACAATTCATCGTTGATTTAACTGGTGCTGGCGACGTTTTCATTGGAGGTTTTATGGCAGAGTACATTCGAGGTGAAGATCCTATGTGGTGCGCTGCGGTTGGATCGGCGGCAGCTTCATTCAAGGTTGAAGGGGTTGGTCCTCTTTCGCTTGGAACAAAAAATGCTGTCTTTGAGAGAGCTCGGCAAATTCTTGATGGGATTAAGGAGCTTTAGTTACCTATCTAGTAGGCCTTCCCAAGTCTCACTAAGTTTTTCGCGGTGCGGCCACATATCGGGCACTTCATAAACGGGATTTTCTCACGAGTAAGCGGTATTCCAAGAATTCGGGCATTAACTTCTTCTTCGATTTTTAGACCGCAGTCATTATCCTCGCACCATGGGATCTCAATGATACCCTTTTTTCCAGCAAGCATTTTCTGGGCTTCTTTCAAGTTCTCGGCCCTTTGAATATGGTCTCGAAGCCAGCGCCATGCATGGTTTTTTAACTCTTCTTCAATTTTCGCTGAGAGATCTTGAACCGCTTTAACAAGCTCCTTCTTAGGACATTTAACCTTCTCTAAAATGTCTCGCCTAGCAATTGTCACTTGGGCCCTTTTCACATCTTCTGGACCAATTTCGATTCTTATTGGCACACCGCGGAGTTCCCAGTTATAAAACTTTGAACCAGGGGTAATTTCATCACGGAGATCTATCTCGGCGCGGAACCCCGCAGCTTTCAAGGTTTCAACTACCTCTTTAGAGTTACGATAGATCTTGTCTTCCATTCCCTTGTATGGAATTGGAACAACGATGACTTGTATCGGAGCTATTTTTGGGGGAAGAACGAGACCACGGTCATCTCCGTGGACAGTTATCACGGCAGCAATAGCCCTTTCTGAGATTCCATAGCTAGTAGACCACGCGTACTCCCGCGTACCATCCTTCTTTTCGTATGACACCTCAAATGGTTTCGAAAAGTTCTGACCGAGGTCGTGGACGGTTCCAATCTGCAGGGTCCTCCCATCTGGAAATACTGTGTCAAAAGCAATTGAATAATTTGCACCGGCGAACTTATCCCAGTCTGGACGCCGGGAGACTACGAAGGGGAGGTTTAACTCGTTTAAAAACTGGCTATAAATTTTTACAGCCTCCATTACCTGCGCTTCAGCTTCTTCGTGAGTCGCGTGGAAGGTGTGGGCTTCTTTAAATGTGGTGACTTCACGGACCCTAATTAAAGGGCGGGTCGCTTTTGTTTCATAGCGGAATATACTTCCTACTTGGAAGACTTTCTTTGGAAGGTCAGCGTGGGAGCGGACCCATAACTTTACCATTGGGGTAATAGCGGTTTCACTCGTTGGTCGCAATGCAAGTTTTATATCAAGAGGGGTAGTTCCACCATGGGTAATCCAATATGCCTCATCTTCAAAGCTACGGATGTGCGTGGCTTCTTTAGCCAGCAAATCTTCCGGAATAAGGATAGGAAACATCATTTCTTCATGTCCAGTCTGGTCAAGTAACCGGCGAATGATGTTCACAATGTTGTTTCGGAACTTTAACCCGTAAGCCAGCCAGACTCCACATCCTTTGATTGGGTAGCGATAATCAATGATCTCGGCTCGCTCGATTACGTCGTGAAACCACTCGCTAAAATTTTCACTCCACTTCTTCCGTTCAACCGTCAATTTAGAGTCCATCCCATGGAAGCATAAGTCGAAGTAACTATCCCCTTAATGATATGATTTTTGGTGAACAGAATTCTATTAACAAAGCCTTAATTTTAATTAATGTGAACTTTTTCGGTAACTCTCAAAGTGGTTAAAAACTGGGTTGATGAAGATGAAGGCACTTCTCATCGTTGGAGATGGTATGGCAGATCGATCGATCCGAAAGCTTGGTAATAGGACTCCCCTAGAAGCGGCAAAGAAACCAGCCCTAGATAAGTTGGCAGCCCTCGGTATAAACGGGATCGTAGACATTATTGCCCCTGGGATCCCGCCAGGTAGCGATACAGCCCACCTTTCCATATTTGGCTACGCCCCGTTCGAAGTTTATCAGGGGCGCGGCGTGTTCGAAGCCCTAGGCGTTGGCTTAGAAGTTAAACCAGGAGATATCGCGTTTCGTTGTAACTTTGCCACCGTGGACGATGGCTTAAACGTCATCGACCGTAGGGCTGGAAGGATCGAGGGCGGACCTGCAGAAGAATTGGCGAAATCCTTGCGAAATCTCAAGCTCGACGAGTACCCGGAAGTTGAAATCATATATAAACACTCGACTGAACATCGGGGAGCGTTGATTCTTCGTGGACTTGGCTTGTCGAGAATGGTTTGCGATTCTGATCCTGAAGAAGCTGCCGCCCAAGTTCAGGTAGTGAAGCCACTTGACAACAGTCGAGAAGCAGCTAAGACAGCGGCTATCCTTAACAAGCTAACTCATATGTCGCATAAAGTTCTCGAAAAGCATCCAGTAAATATGCAGAGACGTTCTAAGGGGCTTCTTCCAGCTAACATTCTGCTATTTAGGGGGGCGAGTGGGCTTCCTCAATTGGAATCGATAGCTAGTAGATACAAGATCAAAGCCGCGTGCATCGCAATAACCGCGATAATCAGAGGGGTTTGCATATCCGCTGGTTTTAAACCAATTAATGTTGCTGGAGCAACTGGAACGGTGGAAACCGATACGATCGCGAAGGGTAGAGCCGCGGTTGAGGCTTTGGAAAATTATGACCTAATCTTCTTGCATATTAAAGGTGCTGACAATGCGAGCCATGATGGAAACCTTGAGCAAAAGATCAGGATGATAGAGAAGATCGACTCAATGGTCGGCTACCTCCTAGATAAAATTGACTTAAAGGAAACTTACATCGCGTTGTTAGCCGATCATACGACACCGCTTAGCGTTAGGAATCATACTGGTGATCCAGTTCCAATTGCTATCGCGGGACCTGAGGTCATTAGAGATGATGTGAAACGCTTCTCTGAAAGGGACTGCGCAAAAGGAGGGCTTGGAAGAATTTCTGGGAAGGACATTATGCCAACTTTGATGAACTTTTTGGGGAAGCAGAAGAAATACGGTGCTTAGGAGTTAGTGGGATATCTACAATTTTAATTTCACTTCGCTGAGGGGTGAGCCGTGGCAATTTCCACTAAGGACGAGATCCGAAGGTACGTTTGGACCACTTTAGAAGAGCGCGGAGTTGCCCTCTTTCCAAAGCCGATCGTAGGGAGGATACCGAACTTTATTGGAGCTGGTAAGGCTGCGGAACTTTTGCGGGCTCTCCCTGAATATCAGAATGCCAAAACGGTGTTCTGTAACCCTGACTCTCCGCAAAGGCCAATTAGAGAAATGATTTTAAGAGATGGAAAAATCCTCATAATGGCCACTCCAAGGTTGAGGGAAGGTTTTCTTCTTTTAAACCCTGAAAATATTCCAAACAACCTATTTAGGGAGGCTTCGTCGATACAAGGGGCGTTCAAGTATGGGTATCCAACTGATCTATTGCAAGTTAAAGTTGACCTATTCATAGCGGGTTCAGTTGCAGTTTCCATCGACGGTGGTAGAGTGGGAAAGGGAACTGGATATTCGGACCAAGAATATGCGATCCTCAAATCAAAGAATGCTATCTCACCGGGGACACCGGTGGTAACCACTGTTCATGATCTTCAAATTGTTAGCTCTATTCCTAAGGAAAGTTTAGACATCCCGGTGGACATTATTGTCACTCCAACGCAAGTAATCCGAGCAAGAAAATAAACGGAAATCTAACTTCTGTAAACAAGTATTACTGAGGGTACATCTAAAAGAGTAAAACATTCAGAAGATCAGATTGGATTAAGAGTCGACCTAAAAATGAAGATCATCTCTGACTTACATATTCACAGTAAATACAGTCGAGCTACCAGCGAGGATATGAACATTCCCTCGATTACTCGTTTCGCCAGAATAAAGGGATTAAACCTTGTTGGAACCGGGGATTTCACTCATCCAAAATGGCTTGAAGAACTTCGAGAACTTCTCATTCCTATTCCTGAAATCAACCTTTACAAGCCCGCCCAAACTCAAGAGGCACCAGTATACTATATGATTACTTCTGAGGTCTCCACGATCTTCGAATTTCGAGGCCAAGTGAAAAAGATTCACCATATGATCCTAGTCCCAAACCTAGAGGTGGCTGCTCAAGTCAACGATTCGCTTGCAAAATACGGGGATCTCGCCGTTGATGGGCGCCCAACTCTAAATCTACCTGCTCCTGAACTGGTCGACGAGGTTATGAGCATCTCCATGGACAACGAGATAATTCCATCGCATGCCTGGACGCCGTGGTTCAGCCTCTTTGGGGCATTTAGCGGTTTCGATAGCGTCGATGACTGTTATCAAGATATGACGCGACACATTCACGCCATCGAAACGGGTTTGTCCTCGGACCCCCCGTTAAATTGGCGATTGAGTTCGCTTGACCGATTTGTTTTAGTTTCAAATAGTGACTCTCACTCTGCTTGGCCGTGGAGGATTGGGAGGGAGGCGAATATTTTTGAGCTGGAAGTTCCGTCGTATCACGGAATCATTGATGCAATTCGCAAAAAGGATTTGAAGCGCTTTAAGTGCACAATTGAAGTAGATCCCTCCTATGGCAAATACCATTGGACTGGGCATCGGAATTGTAATGTTTCCCTACCTCCGGCTGAGGCAATAAAACTAGGGGGACGTTGCCCTGTGTGCCACCGGAGGCTAACTAAAGGGGTTGAACAGCGGGTTGAGGAACTTGCTGACCGTCCGCTAGGATTTAAACCTGAGGGAGTAGTCCCCTATCTTCATTTGCTTCCTTTATCCGAGGTAATTGCTGCGGTAGTTGGTGTAGATCAACCTTCCAACTCGAAGGTTTGGAAAGTCTATAATGCCTTGGTTGAACGATTTGGAAATGAATTTACTGTTCTAATTGATGTGCCACAAGAGAAGTTGTTAGAGGTTGTAGACCCGAGGGTTGCGGAAGCAGTTATCCGTGTTAGGGAAGATCGAATAAAAGTCATACCTGGCTATGACGGTGTCTACGGCAAATTGATAATTTTTCCAGAGGAGGGTGAACGAGGGGTAGCCGCTGGTCTCGGCGGCGAAGGAGAAACAAGTGAAAAACGTGAGACGGTGAGGCGCGAGGAGGCGCGAGCTAGTCGTTTAGACGAGTTTATGTAGTGCTTTCACTTTTAGGTGGCCTTTTCCACTCTTGAATTAATTGGTCATGATTATAGGCGGCTAATTCATACTCAGTCGTAAGTTTGATGGCTTCTTTAGGACAGCTTTCTTGGCACTGCGCGCAGAAGGTGCAGCGGTCTAGGTAGACTTTGAATTCAGCTGTTAGTCCTTTGCCAATCATTTCTATAGCGAATGATGGGCAGTCTCGAACGCAGATTCCGCAGCCAATGCATTTCTCCATGTCCCAACTGTGTTTACCTCGAAGCCCCTCCGGGGGCGCAACCCTTTCAAACGGGTAACGTAAGGTAATCGGTTTTTTTCTCAGGTTTCTTAAAAGCTCACGTTGCATCGCCATAATTTATCACCCAACAGTTAACTCGACTAAGATGACTTGTAGGATTGCGAGAGGAGTTAGAAATTTCCATGAACCATGAACCATCTGGTCGATTCTGAATCTGGCGAATAATGTGCGAAGGTTGGACAAGATCAAGACAACAATGGTGGTTTTAATTAGGAAGTAAATTATTGAGGGAATTGGCGCTGGACCAGCTGGGCCTCCAAGATAGAGAGCCGTGGTCAACGCTGCAGCGAAAACCAGTTCCATATCAATTGATAGTCTTAGAAGAGCTAATTTTCTTCCACTAAATTCGGTGAGCCACCCAGCCACAATTTCGGTTTCCGCCTCTGGAATGTCAAATGGAATCCGTTTAACCTCTGCCAGAAGGCAAATTAGAAGTATCACGAATCCTAGGGGTTGAGAAAGGATGAACCATAGGCCACTAGTGGCTTGTTTTGCAACAATCCCACTGATGTTTAATGTCCCAGCTGCAATCGCTGGGCAAACCATAACAATTGCCATAGGTACCTCGTAGCCGAGCATTTGAAATGCCGCCCTTAATCCGCCGATAATGCTGAAGGGGTTGGTCGAGCTCCATGCAGCTAGAAATGTAGCCATTGAAATGAGGGTTGAAAGAAATATGACGTAGATGAGGTCGCCTTCGAAGGATACGAGTGCAGTTAACCCGGTCATGGGGATGCAGAACAAGGCAGCCATCGGTATGGCTAGTAAGAGAATTGGCGTAGCTGCAAACAACAGCTTATCTACTGCTTGAGGGGTAATGTCCTCTTTCGCCAGCAATTTAACAAAGTCGGCGAACGGCTGTAGGAACCCTGAAGGTCCCGTGTGCAATGGTCCGTACCGGTTCTGGAGTCGGGCATAGAACTTTCGGTCAACCCACTCGTAGACAAAAGCCAACCCGAGTAGGAAGATAATGCCAGGAAAGATCAAGACTTGTAAGAGTGTGATGATCAGTTCTGTTGGTACCACTTTAATGAGTACCTCCTTAATTGCTCCTTAGTCCAAACCCAACGCTTGCCATTGCTTACGTTAACAAATGCCATTCGATCAGTGCAAGTGAAGCATGGATCCGCGGAGGCTAGTGCTATCGGAATATCAGCAACAAAGCCGCCTATAAGCGATTTACAAATTGAGGGAATATTGCCTAATGTCGGCGAGCGGATCTTAAGTCTCTCAGGCTTATCTGTACCATTTGATCTGAGGTAGTGAATGAGTTCTCCTCTTGGTGCTTCAGTTCGGCTCACAACTTCGGCAGGCGGAACTATTCTAGGAGCTTTTACCCTGATTGGGCCATCCGGAAGGTGGTCGAGAGCGTGTTTTATGATACTGATGCTCACAAGAGTTTCGTCGCATCGTACGAGTACTCGGCTTGCAACGTCGCATCCATCGTAAGTTACTACGTTAAATGGGACTTCATCGTACACTAAATATGGATCGTCAGCTCGGACATCACTCTTGATTCCGCTGGCTCGAAGCGTTGGACCTACGGCGCATAGGGCAATAGCATCTTGAGGTTTTAGAACTCCAACTCCGACTGCACGTTTGAGTACAGTCGGTTCGTTCAAGCATAGTTTCTTGTAGTATTTCATTCGCTCTGCGAGAACGCTTAACCCACTCTTAGCATTCTCGACCATTTGGGGGGAGATGTCCCTCCGAACGCCGCCGATAGCGAACGCCGCATAGGTAACTCTGTTTCCCGTAATCTGCTCGAGGATGTTTAAGGCGATCTCCCTATCTCGCCAAAGATACATGAAAAGCGTGTCGAACCCAATCTCGTGGCCTGCAAGTCCAAGCCAAAGGTAATGGCTGGCAACTCGATTCAACTCGTAAATTATCGTCCGAATGTATTTGGCTCTAGACGGAATTTCTAAGTTTAGTGCTTCTTCCACAGCTTGAGTGTACGTGGACACGTGGGCTATTGAGCAGATCCCACAGACGCGTTCTACCAAATAGAGGTTTTGAATATAGCTTCGGCCTTCAGCCGCTTTTTCAATGCCACGATGGTTATATCCGATGCGGGCTTTAACGTCAACAACATACTCTCCATCGATAGTGAACGTGAAGTTTTCCGGGGCTTCTTTTAGTGCTGGATGTTGCGGTCCAACCGGGATCTGAAAAGCAGCTTCAGACATTTTTACCTCTTCTCCAAGTTAGCTATTTTCTCGCGAATTTTTTCGACTGTCCATTCCTTCTTTAACGGGTAAACTCCAGTCGGCCATTCTTCAGGTAGTATCAAAGGTGAAAGGTCAGGATGTCCCTCGAACTTTACGCCGAGTAGATCGTGTACCTCTCGTTCATATAAGACGGCACCTGGAATCAAATCAGTTATGGTGGGAAGAGTTGCTTCTCTGGGTGGAATCTGAACCCTAAGGGAGAGTTCAACTCCGCGTCTGTTAAGATGGTAAATTACTTCTGTTTGCCCTCCCGCGTCGCGTCCAGTAATTGTTGAAATATGTTTAAACTCTAAGTTCTTAGTCAAATATTCAGCTGCTTCCCTGAATGCTGTTTTTTCGACAGAAACAAAGATTCGCCTATTCCTAGGAACCTTAAGCTCAAGGATTTTTGAGCCCAAGTTTTCCTTCAAGTTTTCCTCTACTTCTAATGTTTCTCCTGTTGGCTTCTGCGCTATGTTGGCCATAACTCATTCCTCAGGAGGCTTCAATCTTCTTTAGCAGTTTTACAACGCCGTCGATTATCGCCTCGGGTTTCGGGGGGCATCCAGGAATGTAAGCATCGACGGGTAACGCTTTGTCAACGCCTTCATACACATTGTAACATTTTTGGAAAACTCCACCGCTACATGCGCATGCGCCGACGGCGACAACAAACTTTGGCTCTGGCATCTGTTCGTAAATCCGTAGGAGGCGCTCCCTGACCTGCCGTGTTAGACTACCAGCAATCGTGAGAACATCGGCGTGTCTAGGAGTTCCTTTCAGAAGGATCCCAAACCTTTCTACGTCATATCTCGGCGTTAACGCAGCGGCAACCTCAATGTCGCATCCATTGCATCCACCTATGGCAAAGTGTAATACCCAAGGTGACTTTATCCTAGCCCATTTAACCAATCCCATTAATCCCATCTCCTCAGCGGAAGTAGCACAACAATGGCTAGAAGGACCACGACAGCATACACAGCCGGAAATATGCCTGTATCTTCAAGGGATGTTGCCAAATTGAACGCGAGGACATCAAACACTAGGAAATAGACGGCGTAGATGAAAAAGCGTTGAACATTAACCTGTAATTTCCGGGCTGGGAGGTCTTCTCCGCATGCATACATTGTCAGTTTGCTTGGTTCCTTCTTTCCCTTAATGGAAATAACTCCTCCAATCCAATAGATGATTACAGCAACGCAGATAGCCAAAGCAAAGACGACCGGCGCCATTAAGAGGAAATCATCCATCTGTGAGATCCTTCATTGTAAATTGCAAAAATGTGATAGCAATCAACCACTTAAAACTTTCCTATCCAACAATTGGATTAGCAAAAATAGGAATGATTGAGGAAAAGACATGAAAATCCAAAAAGGGACAATAGGATACAGAAGAAACCTTTTTAAATCGTAGAGTTCGATATCCGTTCTTCAACTTGGAAGGCGGGGTCTAAGTGGCATTCATTGACCTCTTACAAATCGTGTTAATCTTCATTACGGTTATATTCGCTATATTAACAGTCGAACTGCGTGATCTTTTGCATGCAGTGATAGCTCTTTGTGGTATGAGCATCGTTATTGGCGTCTTGTTCTGGCTCCTAAGTGCTCCCTACGTAGCGGTTTTCCAGCTTCTTGTTTACGCTGGAGCGGTTATTGTCTTGTTTGTCGCGGCTGTAATGTTGACGACGAGGAAGGGAAGCTGAAATGAAACTTGATTGGCTTGAAGTTATTGGGCTTATCGCTTCGATTGCCGTTGTTTGCGTTTTTGTCGTGATAATTGTGGGAGGATTTGCGTCAATTACGTCATTTCAAGCGCCGAAGATCACGTTTTTTGATTTTCTTTGGACATTTCGGTTGATCGATATCCTTGCGCAAGCATTCGTTTTATTTGCTGCTGCGACCTGCTGTGCGACGATGTTGAGAAGGGAGAAAAGAGAGGAGGAATAAGGTATTATATTGAGTTACTATCTCGCAGGGGCTGCAGCGCTTTATGTTATAGGAATGTATTGCTTAGCTACTAAACGCAATATGATTCGACTTATTATTGCGATTGAACTTTTGACAAACGCGGCTAACCTCAACTTCATTGCATTTTCAATTTATCAACCTTCAGTCCTCGGGCAGTCTGTTGTTGTCATATCGATTGCTTTAGGCGCCTGCATTGTTGCGGTTGCTTTGGCTATTGTCATTTACGCTTATCGGCACTACAAGACGTTGGATGTTCGTGAATTGAAGAGGTTGAGGTGGTAAGTATGCTGCCGTACGCTCCCTGGGTTGTCTGGGTTCTTCCTCTTGTTGGAAGCTTGGGTGTTCCAGTTGCGGCGGCAGTTAATGAAAAAGTTAGGAACTCTTTCGCTGTTTTGATCGGGTTTATCACCGCAGCCTTTGCGCTATCGATGATTCCTGATGTCTACCAGGGTTACGTTGGCAACCTCCAAGTCATCTGGATTCCAGTTTTAAACCTCCGCGCAGGTGTCTTGGTTGATCCGCTAAGTGTATTGATGACAAATATCGCAGCAGGTATTGGCGCTCTGATTCTTCTCTATTCACTTGGTTATATGGCGCATGAAGAGGGTTTAACTAGATACTACTTTTTCATGCTCTTTTTCATCGGTGGAATGATCGGGCTGGTAATGGCGAATAATTTTCTTCAATTATATGTCTTCTGGGAAATCGTTGGGCTATGCTCTTATGCGCTGATAGGTTTTTGGTATAAGCGAGATAAAGCTGCAAAGGCTGGAATGAAGGCTTTTGTGGTTACACGTGCTGGAGATGCCGCTCTTTTAATTGGTATTCTAATTCTCTATTTACAGACAGGAACCTTCAGCTTCTTGGAGATTAATCAAGTAGTCGAAGCCGGCAAAATTGGCTTTCCATTTCTTACAACGATGCTCTTACTAATTTTCGGTGGCGCCGTTGGAAAGTCTGCGCAAGTTCCGCTCCACGTTTGGCTTCCAGATGCAATGGAAGGTCCCACCACTGTTAGTGCGCTTATCCATGCGGCTACCATGGTTAAGGCAGGGATCTACTTAGTCGCGCGGACAGGTTTCACCTTAGTGTCATTTGAACACATTCCTGCCGTGTACATCCAAAATTGGTATATGACCGTTGCCTATGTTGGCGCGGTGACAGCATTCCTTGCGGCTACTATGGCGCTTGTGTCCGTGGATATAAAACGGGTTTTGGCTTATTCAACTATTAGCCAACTAGGATACATAATGACTGCCCTTGGCCTTGGTACTGCGACAGGGTGGTTTGCAGGGCAGTTCCATGTTCTAAGTCACGCGCTGTTTAAAGCACTTCTCTTCCTCTGTGCTGGCGCAGTTTTACACGTAGTAGAGACAACGGATATGCGATTAATGGGCGGACTACGCAGGGACATGCCAATCACTTTTACTACGGCTATCATCGGAGCTCTGGCTCTCTCAGGTGTTCCTCCATTAAGCGGTTTTTGGAGTAAGGATTTGATCTTTGCCGCAGCTTACGCTATTAATGCGTATCCCTTGCTTGCTATTCTTGTTGTTACTGCTGCTCTAACGTTCGCATACAGCCTTCGCTGGATCTTTCTTGTCTTTCTCGGTGAAAAGTCGGATCATGCTAAAACAATTCACGTTCATGAGGCTCCGGCAGTTATGACCATTCCCTTAGTAATTTTAGCTCTCTTAACATGCGTGAGCGGCTTTTTTGAAAGTTCATTTGGACACTTCATGGGAGTCCATGGGGAGGCTGGGATTGAAGCGATTCCTGTGGTTCTTTCTTTCATAGCGTTAATTGTGGGTGGTGTCCCAGCCTATGTTGTGTATTATCGCCGCTCAATTTCTCCAGAGGTGTTAAGGACAGGCTCCTTCGGTAAGGTAATTTTCACGTTCATATCTGAGGGCTATTACTTTGATAGGGCGTACTATGTCGTGTTTGTCAACGGGTTCTACCGCGCATGTATGGCACTTCTGGACTATGTTGAACTAAAGATCATAGATGGTCTCAATTACTACATCGCTGGGGCAGCAAAATTCGTCAGTCAAGGTTTTCGACCAAGCCATACTGGAATATTGAGCTACAACATGAGCGCGATCCTCATCGGGCTCGTCGCGCTGATAGTGTTACTATTCATTATATGAGGCGAGCAAGCTATGGTTCCAGGATACTCGTCACCCACGCCAAACATGCTCGCTGCAATAGTTATCCCAATAGTAGCAACGCCAATCGCCTACCTCTTTGGAAAGCGTATGGGGCGAGTTGGGAACGGGGTTTTTTCCTTTCTTGCGTTAGCGATCGCAACTGCTTTACTTTGGTGGGACGTTGGACCTGTCATCCAATACGGCCAGGTGCGTGAAGTTTACTCTTGGGTAAACCTGTTTAACATGGAGTTTGGGCTTTTGGCAGATTGGCTAAGTTTTCCTATAGCCATAATCATCCTTTCAATGTGCACTTTATCTGCGGTGTACTCAATTGCATACATGGAGCATGAGCCGAACCAAGAGAATTATTTCGCTTTTCTGCTCTTATTCTCAGCCGGAATGGTTGGAGTGATTCTTTCAACTAACCTAATCCAGTTCTACTTGTTCTGGGAATTGATGCTCATTCCGTCATACTTTTTGATTGCGCATTGGGGAACGGGTAGACCAAAGGTAATTGGGTTTAAGTACTTTCTGTTTACCCACGCAGGCGCAGCCTGTTTGATTTTTGGCATAGTCTGGTTGTTTGTAGTTGCGGGAACCTTCAATCTCTATGAGCTACCCCTGTCGCTTATTCAAGTTGATCCATCAATTCTACGGGCAATTATGATTTTAATGTTCATAGGGTTCGCGGTCAAAATGGCGATTTTTCCATTTCATTCATGGCTTCCAGATGCTCATGCTGAGGCGCCTACCCCAATCAGCGTTCTGCTAAGTGGGGTTATGATTAAATGTGGGGTTTATGCCACTGCGCGTATCGCTTTAACATTCCTTCCAGGTGTGACTCATGCGGTGGCATATGGTCTTAGTGCCTTAGCGGTTGTAACCATGATTTGGGGTGGGACTATGGCTTTGGCTCAGACAGATATCAAGCGGCTTCTCGCCTACAGTAGCATAAGTCAGATGGGCTACATCCTGTTCGGTCTTGCAAGCTACACCATGCTCGGCGTTGCCGGCGGTCTATTTCACATAATTAATCATGCAGTTGCAAAAGGGCTTCTCTTCATGTGTGCTGGGGCAATTATTCATCAAACTGGGATCCGTGACCTTAAACAACTTGGCGGACTCGCTGGCAAAATGCCTGTAACAGCGGTAGCATGTTTAATCGGGGCTCTTTCTATAGCTGGTACACCGCCGCTCGGAGGCTTCGCTAGTGAATGGATGATTTTCTTTGGAGGCTTCCAGTCTGGGTATACGGTACTTGCTGCCTTGGCGATTATAGCCACTATCATCACCGCTGGCTATTATCTCTGGATGATTAAGCGGGTGTTCTTCGGGGAGAAACCTAAGGGGCTAGAACAAGTTCATGAAGCACCCTTAACCATGCTTGCTCCAATGATTATCTTAACGTTCTTTGCGGTGATCTTTGGAATTTATCCGACTGCCGCATTACAGATGTTCGGACCAGTTGCCCAGCAAATTACCCAAACTATAGGAGGCCCGTGAAGTGTTTACAGATCCCCTAGATGCCTTGCTCTTTTTCTCCGTTACCACTCCACTTGTAGGCTGGATTGGATATCAAATAGGACACGTTAAGATCCGCGAACTTTACGCTATCGCAGGTCTTATAGTGAGCGCATTACTTCTCGTCGGGCTTTCTAATGACGTTCAAAAATCTGGAGTGATAATCGTCATTATCAAATCCTTCTCGCCGCCACTAGGTGTATGCCTTACCGTCGATTCACTTGGAATCTTTATGGCTGCAGTATACGTTCTTCTTGCAACTGCGGCAGCTATTTTCTCCACTCGATATATGGAGCATGATACCGGGTTAACAGAGTATTACACCCTTCTTTTAGTAATGGTCGCCGGAATGATTGGGGTGGTCTTCGCCGGCGATTTCTTTACGCTATTTGTCTTCTGGGAGTTGATGTGTATCTCTTCATACGTATTAGTCGCATTTCGCAAGCAAAGGTGGGAACCAGTTGAGGCAGGCTTCAAATACCTAGTGATGAGCGCTTCTGGAACTGCTACGATCCTATTTGCCATGTCTATCCTATACGGAATGACTGGTACCCTTAACTTCGCCTACCTTTCAACCAGTTTGGCAAAAGCACCTTCAAACTATTGGCTTTACCTCTCCTTGGCAATGGTGATCATCGGCTTTGGAGTAAAGGCATCAATGGCTCCCTTACATACTTGGCTTCCCGACGCCCATCCGGCCGCGCCAAGTCCAATTAGCGCCCTACTTTCAGGGGTTGTTATCAAGTCAGGCGCGTACGGTATGATTCGAGTTCTCCTTCTCATCTTTGCCCCCTCAAATTACCAATGGCAGATAGTTCTCGCCATTTTTGCAGTTCTAACAATGTTTGTCGGAAATCTGATGGCTCTTCTACAAGATGATGTCAAACGTTTGCTCGCTTACAGTAGTGTTGCCCAAATGGGCTACGTCTTATTTGGTCTGGCAATAGGCACATTATATGGGCTTACGGGAGCAGTTTTTCACATTTTAAATCATGCCATTATGAAGGGGCTTCTCTTCCTTTGCGTTGGAGCTTTTATTTATAGATCTGAAACTCGCAGTCTCGGAGAGCTTGCTGGAATTGGACGGAAAATGCCATTAACAGCTGTGATTTTCACTATTGGGGCCCTCGCGCTCGCTGGTGTTCCACCCCTTAACGGCTTCATGAGTGAGTTCATTATAGTGATGGCTGGTGTACAAGGCGGAATGACCGTTTTCTCTGCGCTGATGATTGTTAATATCCTCTTTTCGGTTGGCTATTACCTTCGCATTGTTCAAATAATCGTTCTCAAGGAGCCGACAGAGAAAGTTGCTATAGCCAAAGAGGCACCAATCGAAATGCTACTTCCAATGATTGTGCTAGGCGTTCTCTGCGTATTAATTGGCATATACCCGGGGCCATTTGTTGATTTCGCTGGCAAGGCGGCATCAGCTGCGCTGAACACTCAAATCCTTATTCACGCAATTACCGGCAAATGATACCTGCAAATATGTGATCCAATTGTTTGATCCGCTGAAGCAGAAAGGTTAAAATCGTTTTCCAAGTCAGCGTATTTGCAGAATCTGCTAATTATGCTATCTCCGCAGTCATTTTAGGAGGCTGAAAGTTGAAGTTCGCTATCGCAGGCAAAGGGGGTGTCGGCAAGACTACGATTGCCGGCACACTGGCGCGGCTTATGGCTCGTGACGGCTATAATGTCATTGCAGTCGATGCTGATCCAGCGATGAATCTTGCCTACGCCATAGGAATTCCCTCACAGGTTGCCCGGATCATTGTTCCGATATCGGAGAACGCTGATTTAGTTGAGGAGCGGACAGGGGTTCGTCCTGGCGGAGGCGTAGGAGTAATCTTCAGTCTAACACCTAAAGTTGATGACATCGCAGAAAAATACTGCGTTCAGGGTCCTGAGGGCGTAAAACTGTTGGTTATGGGTACTATTCGAGCTGGGGGAAGTGGGTGTATGTGTCCGGCAAACGCTCTTTTGAGGGCTTTACTGAGGCACATGATCTTCGAACGGAAAGATGTCCTAATTCTTGACATGGAGGCTGGAATCGAACATTTGGGGCGTGGAACTGCGAAGGGAGTTAACGCGATGCTTAACATCGTCGAGCCTGGAACCCAGTCTATTGAAACTACGTTGCGCATCAAAAAACTTGCAGTTGAGATTGGCGTCAATCAAGTCTTAGTGGTTGGAAATAAAATTTCTGGGACTGAGGATCGGCGTTTTATTGAAAAGGCGATGAAAACAGCGGGCTTGTCAATTATAGGTTACATTCCATTCGATCCAGCAATTATGCGAGCAGATATGCTACGGAACGCCCCAATCGATTATGTTCCCTCTTCACCAGCGATTGAAGCAATTAAGACCTTAAAGACGAAGCTTTTAGCAAAGTATAGAGGCAGTAAATAGGGTTTTCTAGGAATCTTTGGGCTTCAGTTTTTCTCTGTTAACAGCGCACTAAATGATTTGGCAATTCAGTAATGTCCTTAATAATTAGATCTGGTTCTTCCAGTTTCAACTCGTTCTCCCAAAAAAGACCAGTTAAAACTGCAATTGTTTTTGAATTTGCTGATTTCCCAGCACGAATATCCGCAACCGAATCTCCGACAACTGTGCAAGCATTCGTTTGCACGTTTAATTCGGCTGCGCATTTAACTATACAATCGGGGGCCGGCTTTGGATGTTTAACGTCAAACCGAGTGATGACCGCCCGAAAATACGGTGCTATTTCTAAAAGGCGTAGTTGTTCCCAAACGATTTTATTTGTTGTAAATCGGCGAGTTACAATTCCAAGTGGAAAGGTTTTTGCTATCTTCTCTAAAGTTGCCTTGGCTCCAGGAATCAACTTTATTTTATCAATTGAGGCATTATGGTAGGCTTTGGCGTATGCTTCTCGGAAATTTTTAATGGTTTTTTGTGTGGTGTCAGGCGTAAAGAAAGAAACTATCTTGTCTACTGTAAAGCCGAGCTCTAAGCATTTACCTATCTCGAGTGCTTTAGAAAGACTTGTAGGTGGTAGATTAATAGCTGCAAGCGCGGTGTTTGCAGCTTCAAGGTAAGCTTCTGCGGAGTCAACTAATGTTCCGTCAAGGTCTAGAATCACAGCTTTTGTTCGTATGATAGTCATGAAGTTGCCGCCTTAATATAGGAGGATGGTAACTTAGTTGACTTTTATATTTTAAAATTGGTTCTACGTCCTAGTGAAAATTATTATAAAGGATTTTAACTTTCTATGGTGTTCTTGTTTTTCTGGCGAATACTAAGTACCCCGTATGACCAATCATCCGTGTCTCTGGTCTAGTTTGTCCTCGCTTTACTTGGAGTCTACGCACCATACATTCAATAGCTTCAATGTCAACGAAACCGTGTTCTTCAAGTGCTTCAACAGTCTTTATAACTTGGTCGATAGTGGGACTAAAAGATGCGAAGTTTCCTCCTCCCTTTAATGCCTTATACGCGTGGGGGACAACAAGCCATGGAGTAGCTAAATCGAGTACAACAGCGTCTACGTTTTCTTCGTCTATTTCTTGCGTAATATCTTTGTTTTTTAGTTCAACATACTCAGCAACACCTGCTCTTTCTAAATTCTTCTTAGCAGTTTCAAGAAATTCCTCCCGAATTTCGTAACTATATATTCGACCACTTGGTTTAACATGGTAGGCAAGGATGCTAGTCAATGCTCCGCTGCCAGTTCCCGCCTCGACAACTTGACTCCCGGATCCAATGTTAGCGTATAAAATTATGAGTGCCATATCCTTCGGGTAAATAATCTGGGTTTTCCTTAACATCTTTAAAACATAGTCTCTCATACTTGGCTTTAACATTGTAAACGTGACACCTAAATTGGTTTGAACTTTCTCTCCAAACTGCTTTCCGATGAGGTCGTCGAGACATAGAAATCCTTTATGAGTATGGAAGTTCTGACCTGCTCTAACCCTAACCAAATACGTTCTTCGTCCATCAAGATACAGAAGTACGTCCTTTCCTTCCTGAATGGTTTCATTCAACTTGGTTTCCTTCCTCGAATTAGCCTTAGCAATTACATGCTCCTCTTCCGCTGGACATAATGTGGGCTGTATTTTTACGGGTTATTCATGGGGGGAAGATGAAGACGGCTACTTAACGACCAGTACCGGGCACTGCGCCCATCTTATCACCTGATCGGTTGTGCTTCCAAGCAGAGCGCGTCTTGTTCCCGTTAGCCCTCTTGTTCCCATAACTATGAGGTCAGCGTTATTCTCTTCGGCTACTTTTACGATTTCGTCCGCTGGTATGCCTACGCGGACAATGCCTCGGGCTTGGACGCCACCTTTTTTTGCTATGTCTAAAATTTCCTGCACATAGCCTTCGCCCATTTTACTCTGTTGCAATCTAAACACTTGAGACTGGGTTGCCCCTAGTTCTTCAAAAGTAGTCTCAAAGCGTGAGTCAATAATGTGGACTGCGATTATCTTTCCGTCAAATTTAAGCGCTAAGTTGACAGCTTGTGTTGCTGCCTCTTTAGCAGTTTTTGAGCCGTCAGTTGGAACCAAGATTAAACGATACAAAACCTCGCCCTTCAAAAAAGAGATAATAGCTAAGCATTAACATTTACTATTTTTATATGGGTGCCTGTCAAAATGTTGTGTATTTTTCCACAGGTCGATTCCATCGATCGTTTTCGATCTCAAATTGTCGACAGCAACAAAATTAAGGCTCCCGGTCTCTCAGCCTAAACTTTAACTCGCAGGTCCTCTTTCACCACGTTTAGAACAATATTTGTGACGGTTCTTTTCACATGTTGAATTGTAAGGATTGACTTGATAAATTTGTTCAGCTTTTCACGCGTTTTAAATCTAGCTGCTATTGCTACGTCAAATTCGCCAGTTATATCGTACACATAGTAAACTTCGTCAAACTTGGCTACCTCGTTCTCGACATCTATGAGATATCGACCCTCCACTTGAACTAGTATTAGTGCTGTAAGCTCGTATCCAATCTTCACAGGATCTATAACTGGAATATAACCCTTGATGACTCCCTCATCCGTTAGCTTTTTAATCCGGTTATAAACTGTGCCTGTTGCTACTCTAAGCTTCTCAGCTATCTCTCGACAACTCTTTCGCGCATCCTCTTCAAGCGTCCTCAAAATTTGAAAGTCCAACTCATCGAGATCTACTTTAACTGGATTTCTAATCAATGTTATCCCACCGAAGACATCTTTTCAATTTTTTATTATCTGCTTTTATTTTTTTGCTATCAAGTAGGCTACAGAATGGCTAGATGTCCATGCAGAAATCTCGAAAACTAGAGCGGTGACCTTTCACTCACATGACTCTAAGGTCTAAAGCCATCTAGAAGAGCAACCATCAGGGTGGACGCCGTTAGATCCGCTGTGGTGCCAGGGTTAAAGCGATGGTCAGAAGTTCTCAAACTTCGATCAAGTTCGTTGACAAGCTCTTTCCCTTTATCCGTCATCAGCCCTCCCTCCGCTAGAGCTTTTCTTGCTTTAAGTGTTACTTCCCGAGCTTTTTTGAAACCAGCCTTCCTAGCGATTAACGTGTCGGGATTTTCAGATAAAATTCGGAGGAAGACATGGACAGTTGCAACATTCACATCTCCAGTTTCCTCCAGCATCTTTCTAAAAAAGGGATAGCCGAGCTCAAAGGTTACCGAATAATTGGTAACCCACTCCTTGGCAACATCGTCGTAATCGGCTGAGATCTTAAAAATATCAAACAATGTCACACCAGATCGAAGAATTTCAGCCTTTGAAGCCGGATCAGTGGCATCAAACTTTGTGGCTTTCCCCAGCCCACCTGGCTTCGCCAAGCTGATTGCTTCGTACAAGTGTACAGCATCTTGCGGCGTAGTTGCATGTATAACAAGCCCGAGATTTTTTCGCAGAGTTTCAAGTTTCATCCCTCGAGTTATTGCGGTCATCCCACCAGCGATCGATAATGGTGTAAGCAATAATATTGTCCCAAGACTAGTGTTTCCTCCTCTTTGCCATTTGAGAACGTCTGAAACAGCATCACGGATAATTTGTCCACATCCTACTTTATTCAAGTCTATCTTGTTGATGGCGACTTGAGCTCCACGGGCAGCAGCTTCTCTCATAAATGAGGAGATAGACAATGCTGAAGCTAGAAAATGTTCATAACGGGTTTCCTGAAAATCAGCAAGTCGATGAACATTCCCGGGTTTGGGATACGCGCTTACTTCAAGTAAAACAGCCAATCCTGCGCACCTGCCAATGTTATCTGCTAAAGCAACATAATCAACTGGAATGCGCATAGAAAGCACCTGTTGAAAAAACACGGTGACGTAAACTTAAATGCTTGCCTACTATGCCTATTTGAGTAAACCTCCAAAATGGTCGCTCATGAGTTTGTGGATAAAAACTTTTAAATAATGAAAATAGCCATCGTAGTAGGCATAATTTGAAAATGGAAGAATGAAATAGTGGCAGAATTTGAATCTGAATCAGATAATACGCGAAGGAGATCTGATCCGTCCGCGCCAAGGGTTCCGCCAGTAAAAGAGGGCGAAGAATGCGAAGTAACCATCGAAGCCGTCGGTCGCAAAGGTGATGGAATTGCAAAGATTCAAGGTTTTGTCATTTTTGTTTCCAGCGTAAACCCAGGTGATCACGTGAAAATTCGTATTACGATGGTTAAGCCCAATTTTGCTCGCGGTGAAGTAGTATCCACAGCTGGGGCAGCTTAACCCCGCACGGCAGATTCTACTGGGCTACTTGACGCAAACAATTCACATGCCCAATCCTAACTCTAAACCGATTAGCATGTCCCATGTTACTGGTGGTCATAAATGACCCTTGATCTTGGTCGATTCGACCCACGATTAAGGCACATATTTTTACTAGAAAGTTATGGCTTAAGCTCTAATATCTACGTTCTGGGAAAAGACGCGATTACCCTTGTGGATACTGGGGTAGGGAACGCGCCGAATAGAATTATTCCAAAACTTGTCGGAATCGGTCTCAAACCTGAGAAAATTCAAAACGTGCTCATAACCCACGCTCATGTCGACCATGTTGGTGGATTGCTGGAAATTGCTAAATTTGGACCTAAAATTTTCATTCACCCTAATGACCTTAAGCTTTTGGGAAACGATTTTCAGCGAAAAATTACTGCTTTCCTTAAACAATCAAATTCAACTGCAATGAGGAGGTTACCCTTTTCCTTCGTTGAAAATGGTGAAACTATTACCGCCGAAGGTTGTGTCCTGCGGGTTATTCATACGCCAGGTCACACTTCCGGAAGCGTTTGTCTTTATGATGATGCGAACTGGATTCTTTTTTCCGGCGACACAGTTTTTCCAGAAGGGAGCTTTGGGCGTACCGATCTTCCGACAGGTGATCCAAAGGCAATGGTAGCATCCCTAAAATGCCTAGCGAAACTTAAAGTGGAAAGTTTGTTACCAGGTCACGAAGACCCGGTTGTACGAGAGGCAGCCCGACATATTAGACTTGCAGCTGAGGCAACGAGTACACTACTATAATTTCTTTAAATGAAATAGCAAGCGAGTCAATAATTTAGTCATTCATTAATTGAGAAGAAGCAAAACCATACACTTGCAACATATCGTTCAATTGCTTACTGTCAATGAGTTTAACTTTAAATTCTGTCACATTCTTGGCACATTGTCTTACCTCTTCTTCGAAGCCTCCCGTAGAGATAAGCCATCCCTCAATCTCCAAGTGACCACCAGAAATACGGCTGAATAACTCCTGCAAAATCCGCATTTTTTCATAAAACTTTATCCAATCCTTCATTTTCACCGGCCTAGACCAGTTCTTACACTCGCAAACGACGAATTTACACTGACGGAGATCCTCAACTTCTCGGTCACAATTTACTAAGAGGTCCACTTCGAAGTTTCGAATTAGGACGTTTCTCCGAATAACAGCACGTGGAAAACTGTAATTTAACAATCGTTCCACGAGTAACTCCAATTGTTTTCCAGTTTTTCCATTCATTATTTCACGGCCATGCCTATTCAATAAGTAACTTCTTTTCAGTCCCTAGTTTTTGTTCCGCAAAATGGGCAATATTGGTAACCCGATGGAACAATTTTTCCACATATTCCGCATCGCGAAGTCTGCATGGCATGCTCTAAACTCCAACGCGTCATCCAGAAAAATATCCCTGCGGAAACAACTACAAAAACTATCATCAGTATAAACATAAAGACAAAAATGGTAAATGGCTCAATTAATCCCACAGTTGGAATCCCGGCCCCAAATGGAAAGAAAATTACCGGACCTAGTAAAAGAATAAGCCACCCAAGCCGTCCAGTCTTCCAATAAAAAGCTGCGGCGATAAGGTCAATTATGCCGAATGCTATGGCTGCGAAACCGAGAATAAGCCCCAGTCCGCCCAGAGGGGTAGGCGTAAACGCGAGAATGTAAAAGCCGAAACCGAGGCTAACAGCTGCAAAAACTAACGCGAGAATTACTATAGCCCAAACGATCCTAGGCTTCTGCCGAGCCGACATTACCGGTCCCTCTTTTTCTCAACAATTTATTATGAGGGAACGTAAAAACCTAGTCGTAGGTTTATTTGTTATAGCTTAGCGAAGTAGTAAAATATTCTTAATGAGTTTATCAAAGATGGTGCCACGCTATGTCTATTGCTCCATATGTTCCAAGCCCAGAATTTGTTATTCGAAAAATGCTTGAGTTAGCGGAACTACGTTCTGGGGAGAAGCTTTACGACCTCGGATCAGGCGATGGGAGGATTGTCATTACAGCGGCTCGCGATTTCAATGCGGAGGCCTGTGGAATCGAAATTAAGGAGGACCTAGTTATCAAATCTACTCAAAGGGTTAAAGAGCTTGGGTTAGAGAGTAGTGTTCATATAATTCACGGGAACTTCCTTGAAGTTGACTTCTGTGATGCTGACGTAGTTACCGCGTATTTAACCACAAGTGCTAACGCTCAAGTTAAACCAAGATTAGAGCAACAGCTACGCTTAGGGGCACGAGTCGTTTCGCACGATTATGAAATTCCAGGGTGGACTCCAGCAAAAATTGAGACTTTGACTGAACCTAGCGGCGCGGTGTTCACACATACTCTTTATTTGTATAGGTTTGCGGGGAACTCTCCAAAAGAAAAGTAGCCTACTTTGATGCTTTAGCTTTCTGGTTTTATTGTGACTTTTATGATCGGGTTCGTTTCAAGAGAAGGCATTTAGGCAAAAATTTTTGTCCGGCATTTGCATTTCCACTTTATAGCTCCTAACTTCAAGAAATTAAGTAAACTAAAATTTTTGATAGGATATGTTAAAAAATTCGATAAAATTCTCCATGCTAATTTTGGGATCTTCTCTCTTAAGACGCCCATGTGGCCGAGGTGATGGCTAACGTTGGTTTTCAGTAGAGGTGTAAAAACCCTTTTTTAAAGTGTTTTCCCAATTTTTAGACAACTATGTTAAAAATTTCCAAGGAAAAAATTTCCAAAGTCGAATTTTTCACATAGATTAATCAACATAGTTAAACAATAAACTTTTAACTTAAAAATCACTTTGCTGTAGTCTCATGGTGCTAACTTTAGAGTCTTATCTACTGATTAGGGAGAGGCATTGCCCTATTTGTGGTTCAGAATTAGGCGAAATGGAAGTAAAACAAGGAAGCGGTCTCTACTCTGTACACATTTGTGAGGATTGTGGCTGGCTCGATAAACGACGACTAAAATAGTCCTCTCTACTAATCAACGTCATTTTAAAACCGCAAAAAAATTCTCACTGCTCTACAAGGCAGTCTTCTTAGTATTACCAAAGTTAGCCAGAAAGCCCACGGCTTTAGTCGTGGGATGAATGGCGTTAAAGCAAAATATGTAGAAGAGAAGTTTTATGGCGAGCGAGTCGCTCATGAAAGCCAGGAAAACCATTAAAGCTAAGATTCTTGAACTTCGAAAAGGTAAAGAAGAGCTTCTTAAGCGGGAATACGAGAATTTTCAACGTTATCTTCATGGAGACAAGTCTGTTCCACTCTATTCTGCCACTCGACAACAAGCAGATATACTTTTGAAGCGTATCGACAAACCTAAGGAAGGAAAAGAGTATCCGCTAATTTTGAGACGTGACGTCTACCATGCGGAGACGATGCTAACCAAATATTGGCTTAAGATACCAATCTATGGCGTTAAGGGTGGAATCAACGTTCCCATTAGACTGCACACTCCAATAACTCCTAACATGCAAACCAGAGAGGCAAAAATCATTAGGCGAAGAGGTGGATGGTTCGTCTACATCACGGTTCAAGCTGAAATCCCAGAAAAGAACCCAAGCTCCATATTAGCCGTCGATTTAGGAGTCCATAACATTGCTACAACTATTAACTCTGATGCGAAGCCGAAGTTCTATGGGGAAAAGCTTAGGGCTGTCAGAGGACACTATTTCCATTTGAGGAGAAACCTTCCAAATCGCAAGGCAATTAAAAAGGTCGGAAGCCACGAGAAACGCATAGTCAACCATGAACTGCACAAAATCAGCAAGGCTATCGTTAAGGAAGCTGTTAAAAACAACTCTATCATTGTTGTAGGAGAACTCAAGGGGATAAGGCAAAATCATAGAGGACGGAGGTTAAACCGTAAATTTAACAGCTTCCCGTACTATGAGCTTGTTTCCTTCATAGAATATAAGGCAAGTTGGCAAGGCATATCCATTCTAAAGGTTAATGAAGCGTATACAAGCCAAACTTGTAGCAGGTGTGGAAATAAAGGGCTCCGAGTCGGAGGGCTCTTCGAATGTCCACACTGTGGCTTAAACTTAAACGCAGATTATAACGGAGCAAAAAATATAATGAAACGAGCACTCGGTAAGCTCCACGGAGAGCCTCTATCGGGTGTAGGGGCTGGGTTGACACAGCCCATAACTCTCCCTAGGATAGCCTGTATCCAATGACGAGGAGAGAATCCCACATGCTTCAGCTGTGGGAGTGTCAAACATAAGACCTCGAGAGTTGACTTGAGGAAGTGAAGTTTTTATCCTTCATTAATTATGTCAACTTACTCGAGCAAGACTTTAGGATGGTCGCTGGGGTTTATGCCGGAAGAAGACGCTGAGCTTGAGATGATCAGGCGACGAAAACTTCTCGAAATGCAACGACACCTCCTCAACGAACAATCCAAGATGAGAGAAGAGAAACAAACCGAAGATCCAAGGGCTGTGCTACAAGATGTCCTTGTTGGCAGGGCTCCTGAGGTTCTTGAGGCTGCTCGGCAACAGTATCCTGATGTAACCCAAAAACTTGAGCAGCTCCTTGCGAAACTCGTTCTACAGAAAAAAATCCAAGGCAAAATTGATGGAGGAACCTTATTTGGCTTGTTCCTTAACCTCGGACTTAGGGTACGACTAGAAACAAGAATCGTCTATTATGATAAAGGGCAAGTCAAAACTCTAGAGGAAAAAATTAAAGGCGAATAAACACTAAAGTCAATGCCCTAATTGTAAAGAGAAGAATCTACTTTTTCTCTAAAAACCTGAGATAATTTCTCAAGTTTTTAATTATATTTTGTGGCAAACGTTTTTGTTTATCTTATTACACTTCTCAATGGAAGGTGTCTGATTTGTCAACTTTGAGACCCGGAGAAAGTGTCACTAAGTCCGAAGAAGCGCGAGAAGATGGGATAGGTCGAGGAACCCTATACTTAACAAATCAGAGATTGTTCTTTGTTAAACCAGGGGGGATCCTCATCTTCTCTGGTAGACCCGAGATAAGAGCTGAGTATCCTTTAGATCAAATTGGGGAACTTGGGGTTGAAGGAACCGTTGTTAAGAAACTAGTTGTGGGATCTCGCGGTTATCGACATAGTTTCCACATTAAAGACTCGGACGGATGGGCAATAACAATTCGAAATGCCATTAGTAATTACATAAGTACAACTCCAGCCCCTCCGCCACCTGTTGCTCAACCGACTGCGCCACCAGCCTTAGAAATTCCCCAACCGACAATTAAACCTCAACCAGCTCCAGGCGCTTGGAACTTCTGCCCTTATTGCGGCGCTAAACTACCGGCCAAGGCTCGTTTTTGTCCACACTGTGGGACACAACTTCATGAATCTGGCTAATTAGCTTCGACTCAGCCATGGCTGCCAGTGACGCCAATTAAAATAGCAATTAATGGCAAAACAATGAATACAAGAAAAATGAACCAAACCAGTGGGTCTTCGGCTAGCGTTTTAATAATTTCATCTTTCCAACCCACTGGGATCAACTCCAATGTTTCCACGTGTAACCTCGACTTATTAGGAAGTTATTTGACCATAGCCAGATATAAAAATAAATTGAAACTGCAGTTAAGTGAGAAATTTGAGACAAAAAAATCTCCAAACCGATGTTTTAATCATTGGTAGTGGAGCTGCGGGAATTCGAGCGGCAATCGAAGCGCGGCGACATGGCGTAAACGTTCTTATCGTTTCCAAAAGTCCAGTTGGAGTGGCTAATAGCACCGCTATCTCATTGGGCGGCTTACGCGGATCGTTTACGGATACTGGAGAGATCGGCAACCCAGTCATTCATTTTCAAGAAACGGTTTCAGGAGGAAGATTCCTAAATAATCAACGTTTGGTCCAAATCCTTGCCAATGAAGGTCCGAGTAGGATTCTCGAACTGCAAAAGTTTGATATTCCAATTCAGGTCAGACCCTCGACGGCTTTTGTAATAAGCTCTCGTCCGCCAGCTGGCTTAACTTTAACTAGAAAACTACTTGTATACGCTCGAAAAGTTGGCGTAAAAACCCTTGGCAATGTCATGGTTATGGAATTAATTAAACTTGGAGATACGATAGTGGGTGCTTTAGGAATACACTTAACCACCCACAATCTTTTGGCGATTTCTTCAAAGGCGATTGTTTTAGCAACCGGTGGAGCAGGCGCTATTTACCAACGAACAAATAATCCAACTGGAATCACTGGCGATGGCTATGCCTTAGCCTATCAAGTTGATGCTAATCTTACCGACATGGAATTTGTGCAATTTCTCCCTATGATAGCAGAAGTCAAAATTCTACCAGTTTTAATAACCGACTGGTTTATCGGATCCATTAAACGCTTCGACAAAAATGTCCTGCAAAATGCTGTAGGCGAATCGATACTTGAACGCCACGGACTCCTTGAGGAAACGGTATTTCGCGACAATCTCATAATCGCAATCGGAAAAGAACTTCACGAGGGGCGAGGAGTAGACGGATCCGTACTCCTAGACTTAACCAAGATCCCGAAAGCAGCGTGGAAAACTTCAGATCAGCTAAGATACGTGCAGGAACTGTTAATTCGTTCTAAAATTAATCTACGCCAAAAAAAGCTCAAAATTGTACCCGCCGCCCACTTTTTTATGGGCGGAATAAAAATTCATGAGAATTGTTGGACAGGAATACCTGGGCTTTTTTCAGCTGGAGAATCTGCCGGAGGCTTTCATGGAGCTAATAGGCTTGGAGGAAATGCCCTCACCCAAACACTTGTTTCTGGTGCTAGAGCCGGTGAGAACGCGGCTCAATACGCAAAAACTTCAGGTGCCCCATGTACCTTCACTTCCTCAATCGAAGAAAAAGGCAAGGAGATTGACACGTATCTTAACCGCAAGATAAACTTAGACTGCGAACCAAGGCGAATCAAAGAGGAGATCAAAATTGTCATGTACAACTATGTTGGGGCGGTTCGAAGTGGTAGAGGCCTAAATCGTGCCTTATCTGCCTTGCGACAAATTCATAAGGAAAAGCTTCCTAAAACTTATGCTCGAAATTTCAGCCAGCTATGGGATATTTTTGAATTGGGTAACATGCTTCTAATTGCGGAAATTGTTGCACAATCTGCTATGTTTCGAACAGAAAGCCGGGGTGCCCACTATCGTGTTGACTATCCACAGAAGGATGACGCGAAGTGGATGAAAAATATTATTGTTTCAAAAGAGAATGATCGAATGATTGTTCGCTACGAACCTGTGGTTATCTTAAACTAGTAGTTTTGCAACGAAATGATATTCTTTCGTCAGCCGAATGGCTTAAAGATTGTAAAGTATGAGTCGCCATCTTCTCTTCTTTCTTACTCTTCTTTTGTATATACTCTTAAGCCATGAGATCTCAGTGGACCTATAACACTTGACCTAGACAGAATTCTCAGCAAAGCATATCCTAGAGCATTTATCGCAACTAAGGACCCCATAAATATCCCGGCCCAACTCGCGGCCAATCCGGGTACGACAATACCATTAATTATTACGTCCGGAATCGCAAGAATAAACCACAAATAGAAGCCGACAATGGCAGTCACCGTCAAATTCTCTACGATAGTTGCAACAAACCAACTTCCATGAAATCGCCTTAGACCAATCTTCCACGCGATGAATCCGGCTGCCATATTTGCAACGCTTCCGCCAATTACGTCGATGTACCCTAAACCGCCGAAAAAATTTGCAACGAGGCAACCTAGGGTTAACCCGATAATCGCAGGCCAGCCGAAAAGAATTGCCATTGGCATGAGACAGTCAGCAATACGTACTTGAAACGGCATGAAGCTAATTGGAGCTAGCATAATCACACCAATCGCGTAAATTGCCGCAAACAAAGCTGAGAGTGCGCTATTAATTGCGTTTATTCTACCCAAGTTTTCACCTCCCAACCGGGGTTTATAAAGCGGAACAGTGGGAGGGCTCTCCACCCGCTTAAGTGAATCTCAGTTGCAAAGTCAATGCTTTTAACCATATCGATAGTTAGTGTTAACAAACAAAAATGAGATGTCTATTATAGGAACCATCAGCAAGGGTTGCGCGTTAGTTTTAAATTTTGGAACATAATCTAATTGGAGGTTTCACCGGTCGAAGTGCAGAATTATATCGGAGGTCCCTAAGGACACTTGAAAACCAAACTGGTAATTGTTGCAAACGTATTTCTGTTTATTCTCTTCATATCTATTCTTGCTCCCACTGTCTTTGCTAGAGGGACGATAACTATTACCACTGATGCTAAGTCTACCCACGTTAAAATCGATATAATCTACGACTATACCGATCTTTCTAGCACAGACATGATTACCGATGTGGAGGAATCCTATAAAGAGGTCCGAGAAAAATTTCTCGATGCACTTCAGAACGCAGTTCAGAATGCTACACAAGTCTTAACTCCAACCGCTAAAGTTGCTAATGTTAGCCTCAATTACGACTATGGTTGGACCAAGGTGTACGAGACAATCGAATTTGATATCTCGGGAATAGTCGTTTCAAATGAGACTGGAGTTTATTATAACCTTGCTTGGAGGAGCTTTGTCGCAAAAACAGAAGTTAAAATCACTGGATTAAACGGACATTGGTGGAAAATCCGCTTTAACGAACATCTAGCCCTTGACTTCTCTCATTTCAGTCGCAAACTCGAAGATTGGAAAATGAAAACCGCTGGAAATTCCACTACACTGTCCCTAACTCGTTCTTACAAATTAAAAACTGAATATGGGTCCTACTTAGTTGATCCTACAATGGCAATAACTATTCCATATACAGCTATAACACGCGCAGGCGACTACGTTATCTACACGAAGCCAGCAGCAGCGGTTCCTGGAGGACCATGGTATGAAATTTTCATTCTCGCTTACTGGCCATGGCTCATCACCGCGGTCGTAATTTTGGCAGTCATCATTGTGGTTATACTGCGCACTCGAAAGCCCCCTATTCTTCCGCCTTAATAGCTAAACCATGGTACAGGTACGCTCCCCAATGTTTACCGGATAATAACATGCAACGTTGGGCTAATGCATGACCGAAAATACCGAACATAAAATCTTGGAGGTTTTAAAGACAGAGCCGAAAGGAATGGCCGCACTCCTAGTCGCCAAAAAGCTAAGACTTTCCCTAGTTGAGGTTATTCAAATATTAGAAGCTCTTGTTCAGCAAGGAAAGATCAAAAAGAAGGACAAAATTTACCGTGCAGTATCTTAATCAATAACTGAAATAAACCTGAAACTTAGTGGACGGGAAGCGAATGACTAAACTTGCTGTCGCCGTTCTCGGTCTCGGTGGATGGGGCAAAAATCATGTGAGAGTTTTAAAGGAATTAGAAAAAGAGGGACTGGTCAAACTTCTGGCTGTTGCCGACATCGATAAAATTCGCGCTTACCAGATTGGAAAGAAGTACGATGTTGACTGGTATACGGACTTAACGAAGGTTCTTGAACGCCCAGACATAGAAGCCGTGACTATTTGCACCCCCACTAGTACTCACCTCGAGATTGCTCTTCAGTCATTAGAGTATAAGAAAGATATCTTAGTTGAGAAGCCAATGGTTACCTCTGCGATTGATGCAAAGAAGTTGGTTGAGAAGGCGGAGGCAAAAAATCAGCGGGTTATGCCTGGTTTTATTGAACGTTTTAACAAGGGAGTCTCTGCCGTCAAAGAAGCCATCGACCGAAATAAAATCGGCGCAATCGTCTCCGCTTTTGCTCAACGCGTTTCGAAGTGGCCTGAGCGGAGTGGCGAGGCTGGGGTTATCTTTGAACTTGCAATACATGACATTGATGTTATTCGGTACTTGCTAGGTGAGGATCCAATTAGTGTCTATGCTCGTGCTGGGCGGAAGATACATACTACATACGATTACGCCGACATCCTCATGGAATTCCGAGATGAACGAAGTGCTCTGATCAAAGCCAACTGGGTGACTCCTCAAAAGATTCGAATGCTTGAGGTTACAGGGACTGAGGCAATCCTCCGTCTTGAGTACCTCACTCAAGAGGTAACTTTGTATAGGGCAGCCGAAATGGTAGAACCCGAAGCCATTCCAACCTCAACCAGAATTCTCTCCACAGTTATCCCACGGGGAATGAAGCGTGAGATTCTCCATTCGATTGAAGCGTGGGAGGAACCACTAAAACTGGAGCTTCGACACTTTGCCGAAGCACTTCTTCAGGACGCGCCTTTTAAGGTATCTCCCCTCGATGGGCTTAGGGCAGTTGAAATCGCAGAAGCTGCAACACGTTCGATAACACAGAATACTCAAATCAAATTGGTTTGAGTTGCCGCTACTGTTGCAACCCGACAAACAAGGAAGATTACAAAAGAAAGCGAGAATCTCCCGACTCTAGTCGCGGAGTGTCAATTTTTTCAACTGGCTAAGACTCTCAGATTAGGCGAAAAATTCTATTATAAAGGCCAAAATTAATCCGCCGACGATTAGATCTCGACCGAGAAGTCGATTCCGGTTTAAACCGAAAAAAACAGCGCCTAAGACAGCTAATCCTCCATAAGTAGCCCGCCCGACCAACGTTAAAATATCGACCGAATTCATTCTTAGGCGCCCAAAGAGAACTGCTTGAGAACTTATTTAAGATCCACTCCTAGGCGGCTTCACAGCGCTCCTACTGTTTTAAGTTACTCTCCGATAATTTGAATTACTACTGTTCGTTGTCGCGGGCTCACATCGGTCTCGATGAAAAGTATATTCTGCCATGTTCCTAACGCTAAGTTTCCATCGATTAAAGGGATCGTCTTGCACGGACTTAGGAACATTGATCTGAGATGTGAGTGGGCGTTGCTAGGATGTTTATATCTTCCCCGTGGGAGCAGCTTATCTAACGTTTCTTTAGCGTCTTGGAGTAAACTCCAGTCATTTTCAGTCAGCGTGATAATTCCAGTTGCGTGAGGAGCAAAGACGTGAACTAAGCCATTTTTCATGCCTGATTTGGAAATCGCTTCCTCAATTTTTTCAGTAAGATCAATGAAGTCAATTTCACCCTTTGTCGAGAAAGTAAGTGAGGTGTTATATACCCTCATGAACCGAGCCTCGCAGGTCAATATTTAAGACCTTGAATTACTTACTTCCTGAGACTGCTATTGCGAATTAAGAATAGATGTTATATTAGCCGAGAACTCCGCTCGCTTCAACCTTACCGCTGCAGTACTGGTTTACATATTTCGTAACTGACTGTAAGGCTGCTTCTACCTGCTCTCGGCTGATGTCAGGGGTGTTCCAGAAAACTATTAACGCGCTCTTGGTTTCAAGTGTGATCATTGTCGCTCGAGCGTCTCCTGCCGTATATCCAGCGATGATTTTTTCTGAATCGCGTACGACTACCTCGCCGATTTCGGGATTAATTTGTTTTCCATCAATTGTTTCAAACGTTTCGATTTTCGATGCCAATGTAACAATCGGCTCTCCCTTAATCTTATCAAAATCGTAGACTCCGACGATCACCCAGTGCTCTAGCGTTGCTAATAGTGCTATATCCACTAAAGTGTTGATTGTTGGAAATCTACCTTCTAAGCTTCGGCGGAGCAGATATTCTGCTGGTGGTCGCCGTTTTGATGGGTCAGCTCCTTGTGCCCGATAAAATTCTCTGTAGGCTCGAATCTCTGGAACCTCAAGTAATGGGACCGAAGCATATTTCGCTTTCAATTTTTCTCCTATTTGGCGCTTCATTTCCTCTAAACCTGGAATTGTTCTCTCAACCTTGATGCCTTTAACGACTGCATATCCAGTTATTAACCCAGGATAAGTTTCCAATACCTTTGAGTCTATTTTCATTGAAGACACCAAACCCAAATAGTTTGCAACCCTCCTAATTTCTTCTTCGACTATTCCCGTTCAGTTATTTCAACAACAAAGGTATCTATCTATAAATTTTCAATTCAGAGAAATAATCCGAGTGCGATCAACAAGCTTGGCAAGGCAGTTTCGTTTGGGTCGCTAGCCAACACCAACAACCATCATAGTCAGGGTTGACCTGACTCCACTAAGTCTTCGAATGTGGTTAATCACAGCTTCTCTCAATGCTCCAGCGGACTCCGCTTCAATTTTAACCAATAGATCGTAAACTCCATAAACTAAGTACGCTTCTCGAACTCCCGGGACCTTGCTAACCTCCTGTAGGACC
>Ga0315306_10000137_pt1 | contig 34605 bp, 39 predicted proteins | sample TDP1_MG_FD_203803 | JGI IMG/M metagenome (GOLD analysis project Ga0315306, IMG submission 203803) | Freshwater sediment microbial communities from Lake Towuti, South Sulawesi, Indonesia - TDP1 | ecosystem: Environmental > Aquatic > Freshwater > Lake > Sediment | place: Indonesia: South Sulawesi... | reverse complement strand
CCCTTCCAAGTTCAGCGTTCACAGCTGTCCCTGTTCGGCTCGTCTATTAGACCCCCCTCTCCCCTAGCCCAGAAATTATTTTTACACTCCTCAAACTCCAATAGGCAACATTCTCAATATGACCTCCCCCTCCCGGTATAGAGGGGTCACACACGCGCAAGAGGACAAAAACAAGCATAATTGACTCCTAACAGAGGGGCTAGGTCAACAAAGCGCACACACATACAAAAGGCATAGCACAAAAAATGGTCGGGCGGGCAGGATTTGAATTCGCAGAGCTGAAGGCTCGTTTGGCTCCAGCTCTCCTGCGACACACCGGTTTCTGCTTAACCGATGCCTATTTTCTGGTTGTGTGCTTGATAGGCTGGTGACTCTCTACCAAGCTGGCAGAGGTCTACAGCGTCTCCACCACGCTATCTTAAACGTGGTTCGGAAGCTCTACCAAGCTGAGCTACCGCCCGACCAAGTGTTATCAGTCGAAAAATGTTCATTTATGCGTTTCGTTTGAGAGCACGAAAGAAATGAACTCTCAGGTTGACACTACAATTTTTTCTACGACAAGTGATGGACATATAACATTTGCAAGATTTTTCAAATCGTTTCCGATGGTTAACACAGAGTTTAGGGCCTCGTAGAGGTTTCCGGCAACCGTGCACGCCTTTAGGGGGTATGCAACTTCTCCGCGTTCGATTTTGAAGGCGTTGTCAGCGGTAACGGAGAAATCGCCTGTTATCCGGTTTGACATCAGAGCTCCTATTAGGGAGCCCCTCACAAGTACGCCCTCCTTAGTTTCGCTTACCAGTTGTTCTAGGTTGCCTCTGCCAGGCATTAGTGTGAGGTTTGACGGCAGTATTGCCGGCTGGTTGGCGTAAGCAGCTGGCCCGAAAAACCTTTGTCTGCTCGCGTTTCCGGTGCTCTCTCGGTTTTCACGCTTTGCGGCGTAGTTGTCGTATAGAAAGTTTTGGAGAACTCCATTCTCAATTACTGGAGTCTTTTGCTTGGGAAACCCTTCGTCGTCTATCAGAGTTGTACCAAAGCCGTCGAGCAACGTTCCGTCGTCCACAACGGAGACGTTCTCTTTAGCAACCTGCTCTCCGATTTTTCCTTTGTAAATTGAACGGTTTTCTTGAACATTTAAAGCCGAGATGCCAGAGGTGAAAATCACCATGAAGAGCTCACTCCAGCTCCTGTTTTCGAACACAACTGAACCAACATGTTTTTCAGGCAGCGACTTCTTGCCAAAGCACTCAATTGTTCTTTTGGAGGCACTTAGAGCGATAGGCTGCAAGTCCTCGGTGAAGGTTCTGGAGAGAAGAAAATCACCACTGGACACTTCTTCGCCTCCAGACTTTGCCTTGGTGCCCACCGAGGCGTTGAAAAGTGTTCCTCTGTCACAAACTTCGATACCCTTGGTGTTCACCACGCCAAAAGAAATAGAAGCGGCAGACAACGTTGCCATTGCTTGTGTGATTCTCCTGTCAAAGTCTCCAACGGTTATGCAGCAATCGACGCACAAATCCAACATTTTCTCTACATCTAAACCTGAAATTCTCTTGTCAAAAATTCCACCTTGTCCAGTGGGCTTTTTTGCTTCAGGCAAGGAAACCCAATTCGGGTCTGGGGGTCTAATTTTAGCTATTTTCACAGCTTCTTCTGCAGCTTCGAGGACCTTTTTCTCTTCGATGCTCGACACGCTGGAGAACCCTATTGCCTTGTTTATTACGGATCTTACTCCAACTCCTGCTTTAATTCCGCTGGTTATTTGGGGCAATCCCTTTTTCTTGATCCATGGTTCGGCGATTCGCACAAGTGAGCCTTTTATTCCTTTCACAGCGCCTCCCCTTGAAGCGAATATTCCTCCAATAAATTGCACCGACATGTGGTTTTCCATGTAGAGGAATATCTCAGCCTCTTCCGCACCTAGTTTTTGGGCATGGTTTAGAGCTTTACTTCCAACTTCTAGCAGTTTCTCCATGTTTAACGAGCACCTCCGAACAGAACCTCTTTCACTCTTATATGCGGTCCACCTAATCCGACTAGAGCCCTCTGGCCCATTTTTCCGCAGCCTCCGAATGGGTTGCTGTGTAATTTCAGGTCACTGCATACTGCATCGACGTTTTTGAGAAGTTCAAGGATGTTTCCAGTCAGCGCCACATCCCGCAAAGGGTATTTCAGTTCTCCGTTTTCAACCCAGTATCCTCTTACGGCTTTAAATAGAAAGTTGCCCGTTGCCTCAACTTGTCCACCTGCTGAGTCTATAGCATATATTCCTTGTTTAAGCTCCCCCAAGGCTTCTTCGGGCCTCCACTCACCAGCGTCAAAGTATGTGTTTCTCATCCTTACGATCGGCTCGTAAGAGTAGTCTTGGCTTCTAGCGTTTCCAGTAGGGTCCATCTTTAACGCCCTTGCTGTCCGTCGACTGTGTAGATAATAGTTCAATATTCCCTTTTTCAGTATTTCAACGCGTTTGGATGGTACTCCTTCATCATCAAAATGTATATTGAAGCCTCCTTTTTCTGGCAAGCCCTCATCGATTATCGTTAGTATTTCGGTCCCGAGCTTTTGACCGATTTTACCCGCCAAAGGAGAACCCCCTGTCACAACGAAGTCTCCCTCAGAAAGATGCCCAAAAGATTCGTGGGCGAGGACCCCTGCGAGTCTTGGGTCGATGAAGGCGTCGAATTTTCCTGCGGGTGCCAGTTTTGCTTTTAATTTTTCTAGCGCCCATTGGGCTGCGTTTTCAGCCATCTTCTCTGGGGTGTGGGCTTCCTCTTCAAAGGTGGTCAGTCCGAGGCTTCCGCCGTGGCCGTCCCTGGCATCAACTATTGTTTTGCCCTTTTTTGCTACACAGTTGGTTACTAAGCCAATTAATAGCGGCTCGTAAGAGACCTTTGTTCCTTCGCTGTTTGCAAATTGAATTGTCCCATGGTATTCTGCGAACATGCTTGTGGTGTTCACTATCTGCTTACTCATTTCCATGGCGGTCTTACATTGCCTTAAGCATAGGTCCTTCTTCTCATCTAGTGAAACATCTCTTGGATGTTTACTTACCTCTGTAGATTTTTTCTCCTGGATGGTTTTAACCTCAGCCCGCTTCAAGTTAATCAGTGTTTTCTTCCTAGACGCTCTGGCGATTTTCACGGCTGTCTCAGCTGCGCGGAGGACATTCTCTTCGTCTAGAATATTCGAGAATGAAAATCCGCTTCCTTTTCCACAAAAAACCCTCACGCCAACTCCGATGTTGTGGACTTCCGAAACTGTACGTACTTCTTTGTTTATGGTTTCAATGTTTCTTGTTATTGTGTCTTCGCCCTTTACCTCAGCGAAATCTGCTCCGATTTTCAATGCGTGTTGAACGGCTTTGTCCATTAAATCCTCTATTTGCGAACTCATAATCCCCCTCCCCGCGTCAAACTGATAGATTGGAAAGCTAGTTTACGCAAGCTACGCTTAAAAATTTACGCATTCATCTTTTCACTTCTAATGCCATACAAGACTGACCCGTGACTTAACAATTGTGGAAAAAAGTGCCCAGTTAGTTGGTCAATTTACCTGCAGAAGACGCAGGTGGATTTGAACCCCCTATTTGAGTATCCAATCAGCCCATCATCAAGTTCTTTGGGAAGGTTTAATCCTCTGCCCAAACGTCGATTTCTTGGCTTTCAGCAACTCTTCGACCAGCGGAAGTTGCCTTTGGTAGATGTGACAGTTCTTTGAGTGCATAATCATCTTTCCCGTGTAGAGCTTCTCCCAGTCGTCTTTGTGTTTCTCTCTGCCCTTGGCGTTGAGTTCCTTGACGAAGGCTTCGCTGAAGAGTTGGAGACCAGCCAGGTTGGCGGGCAAGGCGGCGTAGGCGTCCCAAGAGCGCCAATACCCTGTCAGGACAAACTTCAGTTTGTTGTCTTCGTCTCTGTTGACCTCTGTGTCAAGAATCGTTAGGCAAGGCGGCTCGTGTCTCCTATCCGCAATCTCCTTGAAGATGTCCAGCGGTATTCTTACAACTAATGTAACCTGCCTGTCGAAGAGTTCTTCCACGTATCGCTTGATTGCCTCTTCTATCTGGTCGACTGGACTCCTCAGTCTGCTTGAGTATGTGTAGGTCTCGTCGGGTTTTTTCTCGCCAAACCACAGGTACTCCATGAAGTAGTTTGTGACGTATCTCATGTCGCATGGAGCCTTCTCGTGCACCAGAGGCTTGTTTTCAGGGTGCGAGACCTCAATCGTCACATCCAACTTTTTGGTGTCGGTTGTTTCGGAACCATACTTTACAGTGAAGTGTTCTCCCTCTTCCCATATTCTCTTCAGAACCTGATACCAAGCGTCGGGAAGGTCAAAGGCTGTTACCTTGACGTGTTTCATCTTTTTCCTGCTTCCATGTCCTCTCTTTGGTTTAGACGTGAGCGTAGATGCGGTCACTCGAATACTTGCCAGTAGCCATCTCGTTTTCTATCTCACGCAGTAGCAGAATGCGCTGGAAGGTTGCGGGATGCGTTTGAAACCATCTGTTGATGGTCAACCACCTGGATTTGGCTTCCTTCTCCATGGCAAGCTCCAATTCTTTTTCGTCTAAGACGCCGTCCTTATCCAGGTCGTATTCTTGTTTTCTGCTGACAATGTTCTGACACTCCAGTTTCGCCAAAGCTGGGTCACTTATGTAGAGAGTTCGGGCGCCTTCTCTCTCTGGATGAGGCGCGAGTGACAACCCGTATGTTATCTTGGTCAATGCACTCGATAGTTGCTTGGGTGAACCAGTGACGTAGGCGGAATAGGAGTCGGCGTAGTGCTCACGGAGGCGGCTCAGACGCATGACGCCGAGGAGAGAGACAATGTAGACGATGTAGGAAACCACAGCCACAGCGAAGAGAGCCGCTCCCATCCCCCCGCCCTCTTTCTTGCGCGACGACCTGCCACTCCACCAAGCAGCCTCGAAGGTTATTCTAGCTACGAGATAGGCTAGGAGAGGCAGGGCGGAGAGAGCTGTCATAACAAGAAAGTCTCTGTGTTTAATGTGCCCCAGTTCGTGTCCAATCACGCCTTGAACCTCTTCCTGGTTTAGCTGAGTGAGCAAACCCTCATGAAGTGCCAGGGTGGCGTCTCCAGTGGTTCTGCCGAAGACGAAGGCGTTAGGCGTCTGGTTAGGAACAACAGCCAATCTGGGTGAGGGAATCCCGCTCTTCTGAGCCAAGTCTTTGACTGTTGATTCAAGCCATGGGTTCTCGCCTTCCCTTAAGTATCGCAGCCTCGTTGACGCCCTCACAATGCTGGGTCCAATCAAAAATTGAATGAGTACGAAAATTACTGTCAGGATCACAGCCCAGATTAGGCTGAGTTGAAGGATGGTCATTATGGCAACTAGGAAGAGACCGAAGATGACGGATACGATTAAGACGGAAAAGGTCATGGCAGCACGGAGCTGAGCTAGCCTAGCCAACCAGATTCCCTCTCAGTCGAGACTTCAATGAGAACGTAAACGTGAATTAAACTTTACTCTGCCACGCCTCTAACCAAGCCGCGCCGACTATCTCATTAAGTAACCGGAACACGTCTCCTACCTCTCCAAACCCAACCGAAAAAAACACCGGCTACAAAGCCGCCGATGTGCGCCCAATAAGCAACCCCTGTGACCACTTCCAACCCGAGGGCTAACATGCCGTAGAGTATCTGATACACAAACCATAAGCCGAGGAAGAAGACGGCGGGTACGGGCACGATGTACATCCACCCTATAAGAACTAGAGTTAGGATTCTGGCTCTGGGATACATGACCAAATAGGCGCCTAGAACACCAGATATGGCGCCGGAAGCCCCGATCGCGGGAAAGTAGAGAGCCCTCCAATCAGCGCTGTACACAACTGACAACAGATAGACTATGCTAGCGACTATTCCAGAGAGCAAGTAGAAAACAAAGTAGCGATGGTGACTGAAGGCGTCCTCCACGTTGTCGCCAAAAACGTACAAGAACAGCATGTTTCCACCCAAGTGAATGAGGTCGGCGTGGAGAAACATTGAAGTGAAAACTGTGTAGAGTCTCTGCCCTTTAATAATAGACGCAGGAATCTCTCCAAAATTCCAAATAGCGCTTTCTAGAGAGGAGCCCCTCTCTAGGATTAGGATGCCTGAGAGCCAGAGGACAAGAAAGATTGTTACGTTGGCTATTATCAGCATCCTGGTGATGTGCGGCGTGGTCTGGGAGCGGTTCTCGTCTCGAATGGGAAGCAAACAATCACCAAAACATTGGTATGGTCATTTTTTATGTGTCTCACATATTGTTCATATCATAGGTATTAAATCTTATCAGAGCCACAAATATTTTTCAAACTTCTCGCTAAAACTGGGAAAACTTATGTTACACTGTCATGTAATTCACAGAGAGAAGGAGCCACAAAAAATGTCGATAGTCCAGGAGATCAGATGCTCCAACTGCGGAGCCCCGCTCCCATTCAACCCTGGAGAGATTGTGGCAACGTGCCGTTACTGCGGCTTCACCCAAATCATAGAAACTGGCAAGGCTTTCGAACTAGAACACTCCGTGATTCTCAACGAGTACAAACCAGAGCAAATAGATGAATTAGTGCGCAACTGGATGCAGGGCGGCTTCCTCAAACCAGGCGATCTTGCAAGGTCTTCAAAAATTTTAGAAAAAGATCTCGTCTATCTGCCCTTTTGGGTTGTCTCGGTCAAAACCGTAAGCACATACAAAGGTGTCTTTGAACGCTTGACTCCTCCAGTGACCAAAGAGGGAAAAATCGAGAAAGAGTATGACTGGCTTGTTTTGGCTAGGAAGCGCACAGAGTTCCCCACACGAGAGTATGAGGTGCCACTTGAGGGAAAGGTTGCCTACGACTTCAGGAAAATCGAGAGCTTCGCCAAGGTCTTGAACAGCGAGATTGAAAGGGAGGAGGCTGTGGAAATCGCGAGACAAGAGATTGAGAATCTGCATCAGTTTTTGGCAAAGCAAGACGTGGACAAGATTATTGAGATGCGAAGTGACCTCGAAATCGGCGACACGGTCTATCTACACGTACCAATATGGTTCATAACCTACGAGTACAAGCGCGAAAGATACCGGATTCTGTTAGACGGCGCCACTGGCGTAACAATCAGGGGGGACATACCATCCACAAAGTTCGGCCTAATTTGACCCAGTATAATAAAAAAGTTAATGCCACAATTGACGATTATGGTTAAAGACATGGAGTGTGACGCAATAAAACATGGCTAAAATCTTGGTTGTTTACGATTCGAAGACGGGAAACACAGAGAAAATGGCGTTCGCTGTCGCGGAAGGGGCAAAACAAGTCAAAGGAACGGATGTTACGGTTAAGAAAGTAAACGAGACGAGTAACGAAGATCTACTGAACGCCGATGGAATCATCGTCGGTTCACCTACTTATTACGGTCAAATGTCTGGAAAAATCAAAAAACTCTTCGACAAATCTGTTAAGATTCACGGGAAGCTTGAAGGAAGGGTTGGTGGAGCATTCACAAGTTCAGGAGTAATAGCGAGTGGGGCTGAAACGACCCTTCTATCCATCTTACAGGCAATGCTAATTCATGGAATGATTGTTCAGGGAAGCGCTAGAACTGAACACTACGGGCCAGCGTCTGTGGGTTCTCCAAAAGACAAGGATGTAAGAATCTGTGAAGCGCTTGGAAGAAGAGTGGCAAGCCTCGTGGCAAAGTTGAAAGCTTAACCGAGATTCTTGCCGAGTTTCTATTTTTGGAAGATGCCCCTGGCACACTTGGAGTATGACCTCTTCACAGCTTTGATTATGAACACGAAGGGCACCAGCCCCATACTCGCATAGTCGTCACGTGCTTCACAGATCTTTTCTATGCTCTCTCGCTCCTTTCTCAAAAGTCTGCTCTTCGGGAGCCTTTCGGGTTCCAAATACCTAAGGACTGTGAAGCCTTCTTTCAGCAAAGCCTCAAAATAATCCTGCAGTGGGCGATGGTAGCTGAACATTTTCACCCTCGTTCCGTCTGGAAGCTTGTCCTCCCAGTAAATCTTTCTTCGTTTGAAGTAGTCGCGGATAGCGTAGACGTTCTCTCCCTCATATTGAACCAGTTTTCCTTCCGCACACGGATGCCCTTCACTGAAGACAAATACTCCCTCATCTTTCAAGACTCTGTGAACCTCAGCGAAGGTCTTTTGCAGGCTTTCAACATACAGCAGAGAGAAGGCGGTCATCACCAAATCAAAGGTGCAGTCGGGAAATCTACTCAAATTCTGCATGTCGCCCACATGAAAGTCAACTTTCATTCCTTCCTTTTTCGCTAACCGTTTCGCGTAGGCTATCTGATTCTTAGAAAAATCTATCCCAGAAACCACTGCTCCCTTCTTCGCCAAAACTATGGAGTTCTGTCCGCCTCCGCAACCGATTTCAAGCACTCTCCCTCCCTTGACATCGCCTAACAGTTGAAGTTCTCTCTCGCTGTAGATGAATTCGCCATAGTGAATGTCTTCTGTTCCTATCTTGCTCCTCCGCTGATAGTCCCAAGAAATCCTGTTCCAACGAGCCTTCAGAGAGACCATTTTTGAATCGCCAAGGTAATAGTAGTGTCCGAATGTCTTAAAAGCCTCGAGTTAAACTCTAAGGAATGACAAGTGAGGAGAGAAACGAGTTTTGAGTGAAAAGAAAGGACTGTACGAGAAAGCAAAAGAGGAGATGAGACTCTCCGAACATATTTTGGCTGAGTTGCCAGGCTTCAGAGGATACAAAGAGAAGGAACTGAGGCGAGAAAGCGACAGACTGATTCGCAACAATATTTATCAGAGGTTGATGGAAGCTAGGAAAGACCTGAAGGAGATTTTCCAGAAACTTTCAGACAGTCGCCTCCACGAGGTCTTGCAGGACATGGACCGATTCGTCACGCGATTCGACAGAGTGGCGGAAAAGATTAATCACGCCTCTTATGGTTATGCCGGGTTCTTCAACGTGGTGAAAGTTGAGGAAGAAAAACTCGACACAATGATCGAATTCGATAACGGGCTCATAGACGACGCGGATAAGATCGTTAAACTAACTGATACCTTCAAGGAAGAAGTTGTGAAGCAGAAGTTTGAGAAAGTGCGAGAACACCTTCAAAACCTAAACGACACGCTAGAATCGTTGGAGGAAACGTTTGACGGAAGAGAAGAAGTAATTTTAGGAGTGAAGTAGCATGGCACAAGTCATTGAGTGGAAGAATCCGGGGCCAGAAGACATAGTCTGGAAGTACCCAGAAGAAGAAATAACATGGGGCGCCCAACTGATCGTTCGCGAGTTCGAGGCAGCAGTCTTCTTCAGAGACGGAAAAGCCTACGATGTCTTCGGACCCGGAAGACACACGCTCACAACACTAAACCTACCTTTGTTGACAGGAATATTGGCGAGAATAGCTGGATACAGGGAAAAACCGTTCAAGGCTGCAGTCATCTACGTCTCCACTCGGGTCTTCGCAGGGAAATACGGCGCTAGAGCTCAAACAACCGAACTCGCGCCCCTGCAGGTTCACGGAACCTTCTGGTTCAAGGTTGAGAGCCCACAGTTGTTTGTTATGGAAGTCGTTGGCGGACAGAACGCCTACTCAACCGAAGACGTCAACAGTTATCTTCGAGGCTTCCTCAACGAGAAAGTCATAGATGAGCTGTCGCGATACGACCTGCTCACGGTTTTCACCAAACTGGACGAGACCTCCATCTCAACCAAAAACGCCGTTTTAGACGCTTTCAAGAGAATTGGACTAGACCTAACCGACCTCCGCTTCGAGGGAATAGACACCACACCTGAGTATAGAGACCGCTTGTTCTGGCTCAAACAGACACGCGCCGCAGAAGAAGTCTTGCGAATGGAAACCGTTAAGGAAGCGGCCAAGGAGCTCGGAAAATCGCCTGGAGCTGCCCTGGGAGCGGGAATGGTCCTCATACCGCAGATAATGACGCCCACAGGACCCGCACAAGCGCCCGCAGCAGCCCTAGTGATATGCCCAAAATGCAACGCCAGAGTGCCAGCCACGTCTAAGTTCTGTCCCGAGTGCGGAGCAACATTGACAGCGCCCCCAACAGAAACAACCAAATGTCCCAACTGTGGTCATCCAGTGCTAACGACAGCCAAGTTCTGTCCAGAGTGCGGCACAAAGATTCAACAATGATGACTGGAGGGCGTTTATGCCACGTATGCCCTTAGGGCTGCTTTCATTCGGCGTCTTTGTAATCATCGTTGCCATCTCTATCGTTGTCTCCATTCAACTTAACTTAAATGGGTACGCCTCTCTGGCTTTGATCATCACTCTATATGGCGTTTGGACAATAGCCCTCGCTGGAATCAGAGTCAAAAATCCTGAAAGGTATGCGCGTGGCGCCTACAGCATCTTTGTCTGGGGCATACTGCTCGTTGCTGTTGGAGGCGCTTGGCTCATCTACAGCCTTCAAGCAGCATACTGGCTGTACTCTGTTCTACTGCTTCTGATTGTCATTGGGATCTTAGCCGTGGTTTCAGCGCTTCGCGGATTCAGAAAATAGTCATTTAGCAACGGCTTGCACAGCGCTCCAATCTGAAGTTGGGAGTCACTGGTCTATTCTAGGCTCTGAAGTAGCTTTCAACCTCTTGAGTCGTTGGAAAAGCTGGGGTTGCGCCTATTCGAGAGCAAGTTATGGTTGCCGCCACTTGTCCATATTGAACCGCCTTCTTCAGTTCCCACCCAAGAAGCAGCCCTTTCATGACGCCAGCTGAGAAGCTGTCTCCAGCCCCAGTTGGGTCGACAATCTTGAACCGAGTTTGAAGAGTTGTTGACACTGGCACAGCGAAACTTCCTTCATGCGTATAGACTTCACAGCCCTCTGAACCTTTAGTCACAATTATTGTGGTTGGTCCATTTTTCAGAAGGGTTGCTGGCGTTTCCACTTCTTCCTTCGATGCTTCTCTCAGAGTATGCCATCCCAGCTGGTTCAAGAGGAACACGTCGACGTTTTCCAGCACGCTGCGGAGTTTCTCCACGCCAAATTTCAAGTAGGGTGTGCCCGGTCGATAAATAACTGTTTTTCGGCGTTTTTTAGCGAAACTAGCGAGTGCCGGAGCAACCTCGAGAAAGACCTCACCTATGTAAACTATTTTGCTCTCGGCTATCGGTTTCCAGTCGACCTCGTCGGGCGATGTCAAAGATATGGCGGTGTTGGGTGAACCCAACGTGAAGAGCCAGCGCTTTCCAGCGCCGTCGTTCAAGATGATGGTTTGAAGAGACTCCAACTCCGCTAGAATCAGATAAGAAACGTCCACGCCGTTTTTGCGGAGGCTTTCCAACAGAAGACGTCCAGCTGAGTCGCTTCCGATTTTTCCGACGAAGGCTGCTGGAACGCCGAGTCTGGAGAGCGCCACAGCCACGTTTGCTCCCATTCCACCAGGATATCTGCCTCTCTCCTCCACGTAGACTGTTTCTTCGGGTGCTGGGAGCTTTTCTGTTGAGCCGTAGGTGTCGAGGGCGGCGCTGCCGTAGACAACGACCTTGGGTTTTGTTCTCGGCGTTTTCTGTGTGACTGCTCTGAAGTAGTGCTGGTCTAGCGCGTGATGGAATGAGTCTAGGCTGAAACCGTACTTTTGACACACTCCCACGATGCCTGAGGAGTAGAGTTGAAATAGCTCCTCAATGGTCCTTCTGGCTGTTTCTGGCGGTATTCTCTCTGGCTGTTTCAGGAAGAGGATGAACCGCCTGCCGAGTTGTGTGGGCGTGTACCATTTCATCCATATCCGTTTCTTCTTGTCTGTTAGGTGTGGTTCCATTGCTTGGTCGAGAATGTGCGCCATAACCATCTTCTTGAGGTACTCTATTATGGACTTGTTGGAGTAGGGCGTTTCCTTAATTAGCTCTTGCTGATATGTGCGAGCGTCCATCTTCATCCGCATGAGTATGCTCATTCCAACCTTTGACTGAAGTATGCTCCAGATGAGTCGGCGCTGTTTGGCGTCTATTGGAAAAGGAAGAACGTAAGGCCAGACTCTCTCGGTCTTCATTTCTGAACAACTCCAAAGTCGATATTAGACCTTCTGTTGTAGATAGAGATTTGTGTTAGGTTATTTGTAGTTTCAGCCTTGCGCCTTCGCGGTCGTAAGCAACTGCGTCATCTCTCTTGAGATATGGAAATGCCACGATTAGGATTATTTTTCCCATGGAGCGGTTGAAGTCCTTCGCTGAAGGAGTCGGGTTTCCAGAGGGATGCGAGTGTGCCGTTCCGACTATGGAGAAATCTATTGGCAACATATGGGCTGGAAAGGCTGCGAAGCCTCTTCCATAGGTCGCAGACGGAGGAACAAGCACATCAGATACGCTGACTTTGCTTCTGGTCGAACGCCCACGTAAGAGAAAGACTGTCTCCCTCGGATGCAATGCCCTAGCGCTTCTGAGAATCATTTCCAGCACTTCGCGTTTGACTGACACCTCAAATGAGGGTTTCATAGAGGTTCATCTCGTCGGAAGGTTACAAGTTCAATAATGGATTTAAACGTAGAGCAAGAGATATGACTAGGACTGAAAGGTCTGCACTGGAGTTTGGAATGAACGCTTGGAGACTGCTAAAGTTTGGCGTGAATGACGCGTTCATCAACATGGCTATCGACGAAGCCATCGTAACAGCTAGAATAGAGGGTTTGGCGCCCAACACTCTCCGTTTCTATCAGTGGAAGCCCTCAGCCGTTTCAATTGGACGCTTCCAAGACATTTTCGAAGAGGTTCACGTAGACAACTGCAGACAGCATGGAGTTGACATTGTGCGAAGGATTACGGGCGGCGGAACAGTCTACCACGACAGTCAAGGCGAAATCACCTATAGTATAGTTGTTAAAGAGGAGGATTTGGGAACACAAGATGTCTACGCAGCCTACAACAATATATGCAACGGACTCATAGAAGCAGCCAGAATCTTGGGCATAGACGCAGACTTCAACCCAGGCGACCCAAAGAACTGCCCCAACATAGCCTTAAACGGAAAGAAATTCTCTGGCAGTGCCCAGTTTCACAGAGGAGGAGTGCTGCTTCAACACGGCACCTTTCTGCTGGATATCGACCTTGACAGAATGTTCACTTTCCTGCGTGTTCCGTGGGCGAAAACAGTCGCAGATGTCGTTTGTGTGGCGAGAGAGAAGCTCACCTCAATCAACCGCGAACGAGCAAGAGCCGTGACCACAGAAGAAGCCTATGAAGCGCTGAAGAGAGGATTTGAGAAAGCACTAGACACAGAGTTCGGAAAGGAAGAAACTTTGACACCTCAGGAGCAGAAACTGACTGAAGAGCTTCGTATAGAAAAGTACGCAAGCAACGATTGGACTCTGAAGGGCAAATTCTAGGCTATTCGTATCTTAACGCTTCAACAGGGTCTAGCTTGGACGCTTTGCGCGCTGGATACAAACCAAAGAGGACGCTCACGATTATTCCGAAGAGCATTGCACCAACCGCCCACCACAAGGAAAATATAGGCGAGACCATTGTCTGCTGCGTCTCTGGAGTTTGAAGGACCGTGCCTTGTTGGTGCTGCCCACCCATAAATCTCGACACGACAAAGCTTAGAAGGTAAGAAAGCCCGTAACCAGTTGGCACACCTATCAAACCGCCGAGCGTTCCGATTAAGGCGGCTTCTGTCAAAAACATTGCTAAGATGGTCATATTTTTTGCTCCGATAGCCTTCATTATCCCTATCTCGCGAGTCCTCTCCATGACGGAAACAGTCATTATATTCATTATGCCAATTCCCGCAACCAAGAGGGAAATCGAAGCAATCGAGGTGAGGAAGAGTTGAACGAGATTTATTATGTAGTCTACCTGTCGAATGAACGTCAGTGGCACTAGGATGCTAATCTTATACCGTGGAAACAACGCTTCGATGTCTTCTGCAATTTCCTCAGAACGATCAGGGTCAGAAACCTTGGCGAATATCAAGTCCGATTCAGAGCTTTCGTAGATTTCTCTAGCTGTGTCCAAGGGTATGAAAACCCAATAATCAAAGTTTGTTATTCCAGGAGCGCCCTTCTTCTGCAGCGTTCCAGCAACAGTGAAGGTGTAGTTCTTAACCACAGGACGCACAAATGGATAAGCCCCTTCAGTCTTAGTCAGACTCATGTTTACACCGTCGCCTGCCACTGCGAAGGCTGTTTCGGTTTCGTTGGGATGATTGACCTTATAGCCTAGCACTATGGTGTCGTTTCTTCCTTGTTCCGGCGGTCCGCCACTCTCAAATGTGAATCTGTCGGGAAAGACGTTGATGAAATCGGTGAAGTTGACTGCAGTGGCTACGAAAGCACGAACTTTCTTATCTCCGTTATAAAGTGTTACGTTGCCTATCTGCATAACGGGCGTGGCTATCTCAACACCACTTATCTCTGTGATGTTTTGGACCTTTTCGTCTGTGAAACGCTCTCTTGCTAGTCCTGCGAATAAGCTTCCTGGTATGACTGTCAAGACGTTGAGCTCGAAACCCTGCTCCATTCTCTGCGTCACGGTCACGCGGAATCCTTCTCCGAGTGAAGCTAATGCTATGACCGCTGTGATGCCGATGACCACGCCTAGAGTTGTGAGCGAGGTTCTGAGTCTTCGAAGCTTCAGGTTCTCCCATGCCATGGCTACTATTCGCTTTCGCCTCATGGACGCACGCCTCTGCTACTCTTTTTCACGCCTTGAATCACACCGTCTTTCAGGTAAATCATGCGATTGGCGGTTTCAGCCGCGCTCTGGTCGTGGGTGACAACTACAAAAGTTTGACCTTTCTCCTCGTTCAGGCGCTTCATGAGATGAACAATCTCCCAACCAGTCGTGGTGTCCAGGTTTCCAGTCGGTTCGTCTGCTAAGACGATTTTTGGCTCGTTGATTAATGCTCGGGCTATGGCGACGCGTTGTTGTTCTCCGCCGCTGAGTTCTGTTGGGCGGTGGTTGATGCGTTCCTCTAGTCCCACTGTTTTTAGGACTTCTTTAGCTCTTTCAACAGCCTCTTTCTCTGGTACATCTGCAAGTGTTAAAGGCAGTTCCACGTTCCTTAGCGCCGTCAGCCGTGGTAGGAGGTTGAAGAACTGGAAGACGAATCCTATCTTGCGGAGGCGAACCTCGGCTAGCTTGTCGTCGCTCAAAGTGGACAAACCTACTCCGCTGATGAACACGTCGCCCTCGTCTGGCCTGTCTAAACCGCCGAGCACGTGGAGTAGGGTTGACTTCCCGCTTCCAGATGGTCCAAATATGGCTACAAACTCGCCTTCCTCAACCCGAAGGCTGACACCGCGCAGGGCTGGGACGAGCACCCTACCCATTGTGTAAGTTCTCTTGACACCCTTAGCCTCAAGAATCGCAGCCACAGCAATCCTGACCTGCAAAGTTTTAGGAACACCCTAAACCATAAGTCTTATTTAAACATTGAAACTCGAAAGCGCCAAATCAGCCTAAGCTTCCATGATTAGTATCCCAAAAAGGACTGGAATGAATGCTGTGGAGTGGGAATCGGTGCGTTAAGAGATTGTGAGGCAAGTCTCGCAATCTCGTCCAAGATAACCGCAATCTCCCTTCCCAGCGGCGTCAGCTCATAGGTCTTTCGTGTCCTTAACGCAAAAACCAGTTTCTTCTCCCTCAGTCGACGTAGATACTTGTAGGTTCTTCGGAGCGTTATGCCCACGTGTTTTGATAGCGGTCGAGCAGAAACTCCAACTTCTGGTATAGCTTCAAAAACCCTCTTCTCAGTGGGTGACAAGCCCGCTACTGCTCTCTTCTTTACTCTGTGATAGAAAACGCAGTCGCCACTAGATTTTTCAGTTATCAGCCCTCTTCTCCGCAGTCGCATCAATGTTCTTGACAGGCTCTTCTGGTTTACCAGTGCTCCTAACTCGCTAAAGGTTTTTGGTCCTTGAGCCAACTCCTTCAGCACGGTTTCTTCGTGACAGCAAGAATTGAGGAGCAACGTGTTCCTATAACCAAGCCTATGCAACGCTTCCCGCACTTTTCGCCCGTAAAACGTGAGCCTATATCTCGCGCCATCTTCCTTGATTAGCCCCGCTTCTCTCAAGGGTTTGACATAAGAGTTTGCTATTGTTGAGCGACTGTGATGGTGACCGCTCTTCTTAAGCTGCCGCTGCAGTTCCCTCACGCTGAGCGGGTGCTCTTGGAGCGCGTCAATTACCGTCAATCGCCTAGCGTTTTTGACAGCGTTGAGCAAAATCTTTGTGTGCCCAGCCTCTCTCACTATTCTGCCGACTTCGACTATTTCATTCTTCACTCTCCAGACGTCGCAGCGTTCAACGCAAACCATGGGGGATGGTGTTCTGCAATCTTTGCAGTAATTCTTAGCTTGCTCAAGAGACTGCTGAAACAAATCTCATTCGCCTTCTATGTGTTGAGACGTATGCCATAGGCGTACCCTTCTGGCCCCTTTGCTGAGGGAAAGGAGAGAGGAGATTGTCTGTGGGGTGACGCTTCGGCATTTTTACGGGCTCCTATGACATACGTCATCTATACATGACGTACGTCATGCTTATATAGGTTTCCACCCAATACAATGTCATCACGGTGAAACAGTCATGTCAATGCCCTGCGAAGTAGCCGTAAAATCACTTGTCCCAGCCATCCGAGCACTCATGGCTAGGGAATTAACCCAGACACACAGGTTAAAGCAAGACGAAGCCGCACGCCTCTTAGGCATAACTCAGGCAGCGGTCAGCAAGTACACCACACAAGTGAGAGGAAAAGCCCTAAACATTGAAAGGATAGAGGAAGCACGCGCCCTAACCCTAGAATTAACAAACATGCTCGCCAAAAGACAAATCTCTCGACCAGAACTTCTCAGAAGATTCTGCACTGTCTGCAGAGTTGTTAGGCAAAAAGGCGTCATGTGCGAGCTGTGCAAGCGCTCCTACCCATCCCTAGATGTAAGGCTGTGTCGTGTGTGCATTTCAGAAAACCCTGCGTGTACACCTAACGATGAACAGCTTTTGCAGGGCTGATTCTAACAAATAATGGGAGAGAGCAGCTGTTATAGGAGGAGAAGGACAATCCTCGTCATGTATGCCAGAATCGATGCTATAATCGAGATTGCTACTGCTTTCTTCCAAGTGACATCGAACAGAGCGTGTATGGCAATGACGGCAAGAACAGCCGTCCACCCTTCCACTATGAAAGATAGGTAATATGCAAACTGGTATAGGGGTGAAGAGAACCATGTCTCATACGCTTCACGTATTCCTTGCAGTGCCGCTTTTTCCGCTTCTTCGGTCGCCGGATTCCATATCCCCCACGCCAATCGCACTGTTGGAAGTGGAAAAAGCAACAGCGCTGTAATCAGAGTGTAAACTGCAGTGGTTATCAATGTATAGCCAATCACAAAGAATAGTGCTCGCCATGAGCCTCCACTTAAACCAAACACCTTGATAACGAGAAGCATAACACCCGTGTAGATGAACCAAACAAGTGCAAGCCTAAGCGCCGCGTCAATTACAACGGAGAACATCCGCCCGCCAAAGAGATTGGTTGTGACAAGAGGTACGTATGGCCCAATATCAGACTCTAATTGGATGTACACTTTTGAAAAGCTGACGTATCCCGTGATAGCTGCCGTGACAACCCCAAACGCCAATATTAAAAGTGGTCCTTTCGCAACTGGATTCTTAACGATGTCCTCAAACGCTCTGAAGGGAGAGTACACAACTCGGAGTATTTGGCGTTCTATCATTGTCTTGCCTCAAGCCATTGTTAAAGTCCCAATTTCAGCATTCTGTACGTGTCGTAATCCACGTATTCGATGTACTCGTTTTCGATTTGATGCTGAATTGTGAATCTTTGTCTGTCTCTCTTCTCCTCTATCTGGTTTGTGGTGATTAGGGAGTAGGCGTCGCTTCCGGCACCAGAACCGTAGCTGACGATGACTATCCTCTCGTTGGGTTTGGCTCCATCCAAGACAGCGGCTAACCCAATTGGCGACGAACCAGAATACGTGTTGCCGAACTTTGACACCTGCAACCCAGGCATGAATTGTTCTTCTTTGAAGCCCAATTCTGTCGCCACCTTGACTGGAAAGGCGAGGTTGGGCTGATGAGAAACGAAGTAGTTCACGTCTGAGGGTTGAAGCCTCAGCTTGTCCATTAATTTCATAGTCGCCTTTGTTATGTGCTTAAAGTAGGCGGGTTCGCCTGTGAACCTTCCACCGTGGCGTGGATAGGGCTCGAGGTCTCTTCTCCAAAAGTCTGGCGTGTCAGACGTGCAAGAGCACCAGCCCTCGATTTCCGCAATGACGTCTTGCATACCAAAGATGAAGGCTGAACCGCCATATCCCACGAAGAAGTCAAGCTCGCCCCCGATTTCGTCTCTCGGCGCTGCTTGGGAGTTGTCTGTTCCCACGACCATTGTGTAGTGTTTGCGGGCGTCGGGGTAATACACGAGCGCGGCTGCATCCTTGAACATGCTCGTTGCTGCCTTGCACGCAAATTCCGTGTCGACAGCGTCTACGCTCTGCACTCCCTCTATCCTGTCTTCCTCGCCTAGCCTCAAAACCTGAGCCACTTTGGACGCTATGGGCTTAACCGCGTATGGGTTAGACTCCGAGCCTACGTACACTTTGCTGACGAGGGTTGAGTCTATTCCTGCGTGTATTAGGGCTATTTTTCCAGCCTCAACGGCTGCGGTTATGGCGTCTTCGTCTATGAACGGCACAGACCTTTCTATTGGTCCTTCTTTGATTCTGAACCTGGGCACGTAGACTCCGTATCCGACGACGCCTGGCGTCTCATAATCCTTCTTGGGTTGAAGCACTCGATAATCCTGATGTGGATAGTACTCGTCGGCTAGGGTGAACGTCAGAGAGATTGTTGGGATGATGTCGCTCTGCTCAACACAGTATCGCCTTCTGAATCTCGGAACAACCTCCCTGCCCTCAAAGAAGGAAAGGTCAACATCTTCGTCACGCAGTATGCGGTCTGTTAATCTTCCGGGCACTCTCACTTTTCCGCCGTGAAAGGAGACTAAGCCATAGACGTACGCGCCCAGCTTCTTGAATTTGTTCGTGGGTTCTTTGACGAGAGTGCAGACTTCTAGGTTGCCCTTCTCGTAGAATAGGTCTATGTCTTCCATCTTGCCGAAGCTCTTTCTTCCGCACGCCCCGCAGTAATCTTTGAGGCGGAAGTATTCTTTTCCGCAGATGCTGCATCGGCTGCCTTTCAGGCGGTCTCCGATGTATGAGACTCTTCTCTCGATTGGCTCGCTGCTCATCTCAGTCCTTCCTCAGTATGTGGATGTAAGCCTTGGTTCCGAAGCCTTCGAACTCCAAGACGCAGCCGAACTGAAGGTCTTTGTCTGGTTTCACTTGTCTATTGCCAGCCTCACCCTTAAGTTGCTTGACTATCTCAAAGATTTGGGCTCCTCCCGTAGCACCCAGTGGGTTTCCATCAGCCTTGAGCCCGCCGTTTGTGTTTACAAATAGCTGTTTTCCGTTGATGGTGTAGAACCCTTGATATTCTTTGCAGCTCTCGTGTATGTCCCGCCATGCCTGTCCCTTCTTAGAGAAGCCTAGGTCTTCAAGCGATATCATTTCTAGCAGTGTGGATTGGTCGTAGAGCTCGGCGATTTGAATGTTGCACGGTTTTATGTTAGCCTTTTCTAGGGCGTTTCTCATTGCCAATGTGCTGGCTAAAAAGCTGGTTCTGTCATCCCGCGCTGGAAAGGTGACGTAGTCGGTGGCGGAGGAAGAACCCACAACACACACAGGTGGATCCTTGCGTTTTTCAGCCGTTTCAGAACTGGCTAAAATGATGACGGCGGCGCCGTCTGAGATTGGAGCGAAGTCAAAAAGTCCTAGAGGTTTCTGCGCCTTCCTTCTCTCGCTCAAAACTGTGTCGAGGCTGATCTCTTTTTGATATTGAGCGTATTCGTTTTTGGTTGCGTGCTGGTGATTTTTGACCGAGATTTGGGCTAGAGCGGTGTTTAGGGTCTCAAGCGTCTCCGAACTCAATATGCCGTATTTCTTTATGTACTCTCTAAGCATGAGCTCGTGGTTTGCTTCGGGCGTGCCTCCGGCGTAGTAGCTCCACGGGTCTTCCAATAGCATGAGGTCGTCTCGAATCTTGTCCCAGCGGTCGGTCATCTTTTCTACTCCGCCAACCAGAACAAGATTGTATTTTCCTGCTTGAATGGCGTTGCAGGCGTTAAGCATGGCGGAACTGAACGACCTCGTCTTTTCCATGGGAATGTGCAACTCTGTTAGTTCAGAGAGGAAACCTTCCTCTATCCCTATCTTGTTCGTGATTTGGAGAAAGTAGTCTGATATGTATGTGGCGTCAAGGTCTTTCCGTTCTATGCCAGCGTCCTCCGAAGCTCTCAGCCAAGCCTCCTCTATCAGCTTTTCGGGTTCCCTCTCGTAGTGCTCGCCGAACTTGGTTCTCCCGATGCCTATGATGGCTGGGCATGGCTGCGGCATGGCATGGTTTTTCTCCTAAATCGTCAAAGTCATGCTTTCATATTAGAGTCTATTAAGCCTTCTGTGTTTTAAGGAAAATAACTAGTGCAACAAATGGTGGAATTCAGCAGGAAAATTCGGAAGTCAATGTTAGAAAATCCTTATTCAATAAGTTTAAGCCGAAGAAGAGCGCTTGAGAGGTTGCACAGTCCTTGTATGAGGATTCCTCCCCACTTTGCTTCGGTGATTCGATCGATGTTTGACCTTGCAAACTCTAAACCTCTCAGCACAACCTTATCACTCAGTTGGAGATCCACAGCCGTCAAACCATTAAGGACGACACAAGTTCGGAACAAGCCTCCCTCAGCTGTTCTGTCGCTGTAGCCTTTCCACGCTCCGTTTGGCAGTTGACTCTCTCTCAGCAAAGAAGCTGCGTCTCTCACCATCGAGTAGCGTGTGCCTATGCCTCCAACTCCGAGATAAATCAATGTTACTTCTGAAAAGCCGCCCCATCTATTCGCAATCCAGTCTTTACTCAGAAATGCGACAATGTTGTCCAAGTATTTGGGGTCAGCACCATTGACAGCTTTTAGGGTTGCGAAGACCGCGGCGGTGCTCCAAGCCTCGCCTCTGGCTCCCTTTGGAAGCTTCGACTTGGGTTTCCAATGCCATCCATCGTCCTCGAGTCTCTGTGCCAGAATCCAGTTTGTTGTATTCCCTACAAGCTCTGAGCCTAAGGAGCCACCAACTAAAACATAAGTCAATAGCGTAGAAGTAGCTGAGTTGACGAGCCCGCAAATTTCTTCAAGTTGTTTGCTCTCGATAAACTTCAGAACGATCTGTTTGAACTCGTTGGTGCATTTTTTAGACTTCAAGATTGGGTGAGTGAGATAGAGATCTGTTGTGGGCCACTTTTCTCGATTCTCTAAGAGAAGTCTTCTCAGTCTTTCTATCAAACCTTTCTCACAAAAATCCTTCTGCAAATCTTTTACTGTAATCATGCATTCCCTCAGAGACTGCGTTTCTAAGTTGGATTACGACTACAACGCATAAGTTTTATCTCTACATGTAAACTAGAAGCACGGAGAAAAGAAGAGGAGCACCATTTTATGAACCAGATTTATCGACTCGTAATAAGCGCCAAAGAAATCCGAGGAAAGTGCCCGGTCTTCAAAGTGGGAGACAAAATCGTTGTGGAGGCGCCAAACATAATGCCTGATAAGACGGATGCTCTCTGTGTTCACGCGCTCGGCTCGATGCTATCGGAGATTATCCCTCTAAGTCGAGGAGTGAGCTTCAAAGAGCTTGGTCTGTCACGCGTGGAGGGAGAGATCGGCTATGTTCAATGCATCGACCCTGGGCTTCCCTACACCTCGGGTGGAACGGTCATTTTTGAGATTAGGCGACAACGGATTGGGTAAGTCCTTTATTTTTGAAGCCATGGATAGGTAAGGTCAACGGTGACTTAACTTGCCGCAAGTGCTTCCACAAGTGATACTTGAATTGATGGCTTTCCTCGTGAATCTGGTAGTTATGACCTTCGTCTTCTACGTCGCTGGACTCATTGTTGTTGGCAAGAAGCGTGCACTACCCGTTGACGCCTTCGTGATCTCTCTGCTCGGGACCATAATCAGCCACGTGTTCATTGTTTTCTTTCCGACGCTTGTTGAAGCGGGGCTACTTTCGCGTTTGATAGAGGGATTTGGCGTCATAATATCTCTCATCGGCATTCTCTTCCTAATTAGGTACTTCTACGAAACTGGTTGGCTGGGCTCTTTGGCTGTCGCCATACTCGCCACAATCACATTGATATTGCTTCGCATCGCTCTAGCCCTCCTCCTAGAACTCCCACGATTGTTCCTCTTTCTACTATAACCTTCAAACCCCCTTTGATTTCTTTGCTGACAGGCGGAATGTGTTTCTTGGAAAATCTGTGCAAGACCGTGAGCTCCAGGAAGAAGGCCATAGTTCTCGGCGTTGTCTTCTTGCTTTTCCTTGCGTTTGCCCACAGCTTAAACGTGGCTTTTTACAGTTCTGCGAGAGAAATCTTCGCTAATCCAGTAGTTGCTGTGTTGATGGTTTTCGTTCACAACGTCCTCGCAGTTTCTCTAATTATAGTGGGTATGACGTTCTACGTTGAGTATATCGTGCCTGCTCTATCTAGAAGGAGAAAAATCGAACTCGTAGTGATTGAACACCCGAGACCATTCGCGTTAATATTCACCGTAATCGTCTTGTTCATAAGTATTTTGAGAGCCAGCACTCTGCTGTATGGTGGAGTCGTATTGAGTAGCTTAGCCCTCATCACGCTTCTGAGCTTGCCGAACGGGATAGTTGAAGGATACGGAGTGTATCTTTCGATACTGAACACCTTGAAGAAAGAACTGACCATGAAAGGTCTGATGGTGATCTACTCCATCTTTTTCATCGCTGCCCTAATAGAGATTGGATTTGTTCAACTCCTACTCTGGATAGTAACTCAGTAGGAAATGTTTTATTTTGAACGAACTTCTGCATTGTAAACGATAGGTTGGAGGCGTTTTCTGTGAAGACCGCTGTTGTCGTGGTTGACATGATTAACGACTTTGTGACAGGCGTCTTCAAGAGCGAAAGAGCCGAAAAAATCATACCAAACGTAAGACGTCTGCTCGATTTTGCCCGAAAAGAAAAAATCCCAATAATCTACGCCAGCGACGCCCACCTGCCCAACATGGACAAGGAATTTGGAGTTTGGCCCCCTCACGCTGTAGCTGGCACGTGGGGTGCACAGATCGTTGACGAGTTGAAACCCCAGAAAGGCGATTACACGATTCAGAAACGCAGGTACAGCGCCTTTCAAGGAACAGACCTAGACCAAATCTTGCGTGAGCTCGAAGTTGACACGCTGATCATGGTGGGTCTAGTAACCGACATATGCATCCAACACACGGCGGCAGACGCCTTTTTCCGCGGATATCGAACAATTGTTCCCCAAGACTGTGTAGAAGCCAGCTCAGCACAGATCCAGAGGGTGGCAATAGATTACATGAAAAAAACCTACGGAAGCGAGATAACAAACCTCAACGAACTGCTAAAGAAGAAATGGAGTTAAAGGTGAAAAACCTGTGTCACTGTTTCATCACGCAACCGATGAGGAGATAAAGCACGGCTTAACCACGGACATCTACTTCGTTCGAACCAAACAGGTTCTGGAAGCAAAAAAACTAGACAAGACCCACGTGGTAGCCGAGGTCACGCCTGGCGAACTCCCCCACCAGTGGCCTTGGGGAATCCTCTGCGGAATAGAGGAAGAAGCCCACTTGTTCGAGGGATGCCACATCAACGTTTACTCCATGCCTGAAGGAAGCATCTTCCACCATGAGGATTGCAGGGGTGTGAGAGAACCCATCATGTTCATCGAAGGCTCATACGGAGAATTCTGCCTCCTAGAAACACCCATGCTCGGCTTAATCTGCCAAGCGTCGGGGGTGGCAACCAGAGCCGCCAGAGTGAAGAAGGTGGCTGGCGACAAGATGGTGATAGCCTTCGGCATTCGCCGCATGCACCCCGCCATGACGCCAATGCTAGACAGAGCCGCGTACATCGGCGGTTGCGACGGTGTCTCCAGCCTGAAAGGTGCCGAAATCATAGGAGCCAAGCCGACTGGAACGATGCCCCACGCGCTCATCGTCGTTTTCCGAGACCAAGTTAAGGCTTGGAAAGCTTTCGACCAGGTCATATCGCGAGACGTTCCCAGAGTGGCTTTAATCGACACATACTACGACGAGAAGGCTGAAGCCATAATGGCGGCTGAAGCCCTAAAAAAGCGATTAGATGCTGTTCGCTTGGACACGCCTGGGTCGAGGAGAGGAAACTTCGCAGAACTCGTCAGAGAGGTCAGGTGGGAACTCGACGTGAGAGGCTGCAAACACGTCAAAATCCTTGTTTCAGGCGGACTCGATGAAGAGAGGGTCAAGGAGCTGAGCGAAGCTGGAGCAGACGCCTTCGGCGTGGGAACAGCCATAAGCAACGCGCCAACCATCGACTTCGCAATGGACATAATAGAGGTTGAGGGAAAACCAGCGGCTAAACGTGGCAAGTTGAGCGAGAAGAAGCAGGTCTGGAGATGCCCCAAATGCCTAGTTGACACAGTCTTGCCGTTTGCGTCTCCCAAGCCAAGGTGCCCCAAGTGCGATGATGCAACCCAGCCCATGCTCAAGCCTCTCATAAGAGATGGAAAAATTGTCGCGAAACTTTCAAAGCCTAAGGAGATTCGAGCCTACACACTGGAGCAACTTCAGAAAATCTCGCTTCCTCTTTGAGCCGTAACGTTCTTGACGAGGTTCCCTATCCTTCCTTCAGTATAGGCTCTATCTTCTCGATGAGTTTCTTGGTCTCCTCATCAATTGGCACGAGTTTTATCTCTTGGGTTGAACGCGCGCCCATGCCCAGTTCACACGCTCTGGTTATCTGTTCCTGCTCGAAAATCTTGCCGCTCGAAACCTCTAGAGTGGTTCCGAAAAATCGTAGGATGGCTACGCCCACGGCGTCCATAGCCACGCGGTCTTGCCCTGCAAGCATCACACCTGGACTGGCTGTTTCTCCAGACTCGGGACCTTCTGAAACGAAAGACTCCAAACCGTCCATAACTATGAGGTCGGTTTTGTAGGCTTGATTTATCTCGGCTATCATGAGTCTCTGATGCTTAGAAGTGTGCAATTCATTCATGTAGTTGTATCCATCCACTGGGTCAAATTTGGCTATCAGCCCAACCGAGTTCTTAAGAGCCATAGTGAAGTGCCCGCCGAAACGATGAGTTTTCAAGCAGCACGTTTGAACCACCATGTCAGCTTCATGAAAAACCTTAGCTACTAGGAATCCGCGTTTCCAATGGAATTTTTCTGACTGCACCCTTATCCATCCTTCCTCACCAACCTCGTCTAAAACGGAGACCTTGAAGCCCAGCTGGTTAGCGAGTTGGAAAACACCCGTCCGCTCCAAAACCGCTCGTGTGTTGCCCATGCCACTGCGCTCAGCCATCTCTATATCTTTGGCTCCAGCCTCCTTCAACCCCAAAACAAGCGCCCCCAAGGTTTCTAGGTGCGTCGAGGCTGGAAACGGGTCGGCGCTGTTGAAGTTCGCTTTGAGAGCAACCGTTTTCCCCTTAAACTCTTCCATGTCAAAACACTTCAGAAGGCTGCGAACAGCTTCGAACCTGTCAGCGGTTTTTATCAAGAATATTTCTGCTGCCATTTTGCCAAGCCATCCATCCGCCGTCAACAAACATTACTTTAGCCTAGAGTAATAAGATTTCTCAAAAGAAAAAAGGACATTAAGTCAAAAGGTCAGCCGATTTTCCAGCCCAGAAACAACCCGACCAAGAAGCTGCCAGCAAGAGGCAAATGAGCTATTATAGCAGTAAGCCACCCTAACGCCTCTCCAGATTGACCGAACAAACCCTTTACAGTGTTAAACAGTTTGCCGAAGTCTACGGTGAGGACACCATAAGCGCCAAGAACAATCAAGGCTAGAATAAAGAGCCCAATGATTACAGCCACGATTTTCGTGACTTTTTTGATGGCGTAGCCCACTATGAAGCCACCAACAGCACCTGCGCCCAACTGATAAACAATAGGAGTGACAATTTCACTCAATAGAACCACTACTTCTCTATGACTTTAAACCGCACACCTATTATGTCTTACGCACCCTCCTCCGCAAACTCCATCCTCGCAATCCGCTCTGCCAATTCATAGTTTGAGGGATGAATCAAAAAAGAGATGAGAACTAACTGCTTCTCACCGTTTTTCCAACCGTGAGGCACGCCAGCTGGCGCCTTAACAAAACGACCCATCTTCACCTTCGCCAGTTCTGCACCCACAGTGATTTCACCCTCTCCTTTTAGGACGTAGAATGCTTCGTCTGCGTCTGGATGCTTGTGAATGGGTACTGCCTGATAGGGCTCGAAGCAGAGCAGCCTTATGAGGCCCTCTGTGCCTTTTATGGGCATTTTCATGTATTTGTCTGGAGAAAACTTGACTAATGAATTGAGGTTTGTGATTTCCATTATTCTTCCTCAAACAGCTATAACAAATGAAACAACTTAAATCTTCAACGCTCAAATACCCTTCAACCCGTGTAGAAAGCAACTTTGTGAGGTGAAAATTGATTGGACGATTTGCTCGGCATCTACATACTGAACCTATTAGTCACTTTGGCCATGTTCCTCGTCCTCGTCTTCAGAGCGTGGCTCGAACTCAAAAACTACCGAATAATATGGAAAGAAATGGAGTGGAGAAGAACCTACGAGGTTGTGGGAAGAATCCTGAAAGCCGAGAAGGACTTGTTCACAGGAGTCGAAGGCGGAGAAGAACTGTACAAAATCCTCACCGAAATGTTCAAGATTGAGGCTTAATAGGCAATCAGGGAAAGTGCCAATTCCTAATAATAGTTGTGGGCTTTCCAGACTTTTCCTGTCCGTATCGACAGAGTGGTTTGGTCAAGTGGCGCTGAGACCTGGGAGAAGTAACATAGAGCCTCTTTTCCACCTCTCTGTTCTCTTCGGCGACCTGCTTCTTCAATTCAAGAGAGCGAAAGCCGCACTTCCTGCATCGGAATCCCTTATCTCGTCCCATGGACTCCATTCTCCTGCTGCACATTGGGCATAGGGGATTGTGAAAAGCGAGTTTTGGAGTCAGCTTCAGAATTCTGAGCTTTTCCAAGTTAACTGTGACAGCATGATTCGACGACGCTGGACGCACGCCTCCACAAGCCTCAACCACGTCGCCCACAATCAACGCTTTGGCAACTCTTCGGAGCGTTCCAGTGGGCTCGTAGGCTGCGCAGTCGATTTGTCCAGTCTCGTCTTCGAGTGAGAATATGACGTGTCTTCTCGGAACTATGTGAGGCTCTCTGGTCACTGCCCCCCTCACGACGGTCGGGTTGTAAGGTCGTATCTCACTTATGGAGCTGACAGCCTGCAGATGTGCATCCGTTCCGTGGTTGGTGCGAAAAACGACCCATCGCTCGACTGGCTCAAGAGAACGAACCATCCTATGCGCCCTAAACACAGCCGTTGGCGTTTCTCCACGAATACCATACAATATGGGGTCAGGACCCCGAGGCGTTATGAGAACTCGCTGGGATTCCGGGTCTAAGTTGTTGAAAGTGAGCAGAGCCGTTTTCTCATCCATCTTTACAACAGAGGAAGTCTCCAATCTTCGAGGGGTGCCACGGTTCTCTCTTGTCCTGTAAGTTATGAGTTCATAGGTGTGGTCGCCTTCAAGGGTTTCGCCGATAGCTGCTAAGCCTCCGATTATGCCTCTGCCGGTTTTGAAGCCCACCGCCTCAGCCGCAAAAGCCTTAATGCGCTCCATGGCTTCCCTCATTTTCACGATACCCTGAACAGTTTGTTTTGCGAAGGCTCTGATTTCCTGAGGGACTCTCTTAGCAACTAGGAAAACCACGCCTGGGTCTGTTCCGACAAAGCTTAGGTCGGCGTTTTTCTCAATCGTGTCCAAAACGATTTCTTCGATTTTTTGTAAGAGGTCTTCATCGCATCGAATTCTGAGACAGAGGGCGCCGTTGCCTCGCGTCTTCCATGGAACGTTTGGGTTCAACCGCACAAGGTTGGGATAGTCGATGAAGGAGACGCCTAACTCGTGGAGTTTCTCGACTAGAAGCGCGGCTACGTAGGTGGTGCAGCCCATTCGGGGCGAGTCGGTGTCGTCAAAGCCAATGTGCAGCGTAATCATTCGTTTTCGCTCTATGCAAATCAAAACAAGCCTGCCATATTTAATCTCTCTTTACAAAAAACGTCCTTTTGAGGGTAAGTCTTTGTTGTTGGTTAGCTCCACACTTGAGTCATGAATCACTTGGCTCTAATTCCCCTTCTTCGCTTTCAGCAACATCTGTTTGAATTCGAATTAACGATTTGGATGCGCACGCACGCGAAAGAATTAATAAGACATAAATCCACAGAATGTAAAACAACACTATAGATTTTGTGTATAGAAGTCATAAATAGAAGGAAAAATATGCAGGGAAAGTGAGAAGTGGCGGAAGATGCCCAGTAGACTAAAGTTTATTCTCTTCACGATAGGTGTAGGAGTAGCTGCGGCGTCTTCCATTACATCTTTTTACTTTCTCTATTTGAGCTTGCTTGGCACTCAGAGCATTGTGTACGAACCAAATCCTGTACTAGCTACAATAGAAATAGTCTTCCTAGTGCTAGCCGCAGCCACCTGCGTGGTAGCATCGGAAATTTACTACAGATACTTGGAAATGAAAAAGTCCTTATCTGAGAAAGACACTTGATATTGGCTGTTTTCGAACTTTTGTCAATATTTTTTTCCAGCAGCCAGGATAGGCGTTACTTGAAAACTTTTCGAAGTATCAGTACCGCTGCAGCAATCGCCGATATAGCGGCGATTAGGGACAAAGCTATGTTTGTACGTTGCAGGCCGGTGTCATATTTTATTGAGTCGACTGTGGTTGTTAGCGTTCCAATATCCGTTCTGATTGTTACAACGTCTCCTTGAATCGACTCTATTGTTCCCTGAATTGTTCCGATGTCTGTGAGAATCGTGGCTATGTCGCCACTAGCTACAGTTATCTCAGCGTTAATGTCATCGAGGCTGGCTTGGACTTCCCCGATGTCTGTTTTGATTGTAACCATGTCATCTTTAACAGAGATTATTTCTCCATGGATACCTGCAATGTCCGTCTTTATAGTTCCGATGTCTGTGCTGACGGTTGCAACACTTCCTTTCACGGCGACTAGTGTGGCGTTGATGACATCTAGCTTTGCCAGCACCGTCCCCACTTTGCTATCAACCCTTGCTAAGATCTCGCCCTCGGCATCAGTAACCAGCTCAACTACACGCGCGTCGATTTCGCTAAGCTTCGTGGTTATTGTTCCAACCGCCGTATCAATTCTGGCGACCACTTCACCCTTAGAATCTACGGTGAGTTCGGTAAGGGTGGCGTTTATAGTGCCGAGTTTTGCGAGTACTTGACCAGCCTTACTATCAATTATAGCGAGCACTTCTCCGCTGCTATCGACGACAAGACTAGATATCGTGGCGTTGAGATCAACTAGTTTTGCGGTTATCGTTCCAACAGCTGTGTTAATCTCTGCCATCGTCTCAATTGCTGCACCCACTACCCACCCTACGATAGTAGCATTGATGGCATCCAATTTCGCCAATACAAGACCAGCTTTGGTTTCTATCTGAGCCATGACATCGCCTTTAGAAGTAGTTATCAGGCCGACTAGGGTGGCGTTAAGTTGGTCTAATCCTGCAGTTATGGTCCCGACCGCGGTGTCGATTTTCGCGCATAAGGTTCCATTAATGTCTCTGACAAGACCGACTATAGTAGCGTTTATCTCATCAAGCTTAGCGGTTAGGGTTCCGACAACGGTGGTGATCTCGGCTAGGATCTCGCCTTTTGCGCCAACAATCAAATCAGTTATAGTTGCATTAACGTCGCTGAGCTTAGCTAGAATGTCGCCACCTGTAGTGCTGATCAGGATGCATAGGGTTCCATTCATGTCCCTGAGGAGACCCGCTATGGTGGCGTTAAGTTCATCTAATTTATCCAGTATCCATCCTAAGGTTAGTTCTACCACTTCGAAGTCGACCGACGCCTCTAGACCGTATTCGTCCACTGCAGTGACTCTGTAGACACCGGTCACTGACGTTGGAACGATGAACCTGCCTTCAAATGCGCCCGTGCGATCAGCAATGAACGATCCTACCCAAACCCCACTGAAGTACACGTTGACTGGAGCATAGGGCATGAAGCCTTCTCCGCTACTGGTGACTATCAAGGAGCCTGGACCTTCACTTTTGTCTAAGGTTACTGTGGGAAGCTGCGATAGAGATTCGTAAGCGAACATTTTAGCCTTCATCACGCTTGCCTTGAATGCATCAAGTGTTTTACCTGAGGCGGCAAAAACTACTGGTATTGTGGCCGTTTCTCCCATACTTATGCGCCCCATGGTCCACTGAAGCCCTACGCCGCAGTCACCGGAAGAGTCCCCATAGGCGATGTCCCTATTTCTGTAGTTTAAGTCATAGTCATGCAGGTAATTCGCGACATATTGCACGTAATGGTAGTGAACCACGGCATCGTGATACGCTGAGGCAGGTGTGACTGACGCGAAGCCAGCGTAGCCTTTATGTCTCTCAGGTATGTCATTTCCGTAGGAGTTTGGTCCGTAGTACTGGTAGACGAGATCTAAACTGTTCTCGTAATACGCCCAGTTGGGATAGGGGTTGTATACGTCTATGTTGTAAGCAACGTAAAAAGCCAGGTCGTCCAACTCTGCCTCCGCTGTCACCTTGAACGTCACAGCGTAGTATTCCTCCGCGGTCAGAGGCGTGTATATATCTACAACCACCGTGGTGAGTAGCACCACTCCTGTTGGATCATAGAGCAAGATTGTCCCTTGCGCGTGGTTAACGTCAATGCGCTTAAATCCAATCACTTCTTCAACAAGAGGCTTGGGCCAAGCATTACTTGCGCCGCGTGCCGAGTCGAAGACATACGTCACCCCCTCGTATGTAATGCGGAGAATGTAGATACCTTTATCCTGGTACATCAACTGATACCAGCCATCATATGAATCATGGTAAAACTTCCATGAATCATGGTAGAACTCATCTTTGTCATACAACCACTGCGCATACTGTTTTGGAGTCTTGATTTTAACGCATCCACCCTCTACATAAGCATAGTAGAGTGTGAACACGCTGGACGCTGTGTTGCCGTATTCGTCAGTGGCAGTAACTAAGTGGTTACCAGCAATGGCGCCGTCGGGAACATCGAATAAAACATCGAAATCACCATAAATGTTTGTAAGAGTGAAAACTTGCCAATGAGGCAGATCTTTCCATTCAATTGTAACTTCTGCATCTGCAGCGAATCCAGTTCCATGGACCCATACTCTCGTGTCATAAAATCCCCAGTTTGGATCCAAGGCGATGGTAGACGTTGCAGAAGTAGGTGTGGGACCCGCCTTTGCAGCTAGCCCTCCGCACAAACTCAGTGCAATCATAACAAGTAGTGCTAGAGATTTTCTAATCATTCTCTCGACCTTTTCACGATTTTTGCACGTACTACACTCACCTATTCTATATTATGGGGTCACCTCAAAGGTGAGTTGTTATTGTAAAATTAGTAGTGATGACCATATTTAAGAAAGAGGAACCATTAGACTAGAAGACACTAATAGAAGCATATGGAGTGCAATGTTTCCCAGAAACTCGGGAACCTACATTATTTAGGTCTCGACCAATTAACAGACAGAGTCAAAGGTTCCAAGGTCTAGAAAACAGAAACAGAATGGGCTTTCATAACATCTTTATACGTTTTCTATCCACTATTGTTAAAGTAGCGCCCACAGAAAAGAGGTTTACAGACGAAAAATGGACGAAACAAACCTCCAGTCTTCGTCAGATGTCCACAGCTCCGAAGACCCCAAGAATTCTAAGGATACGACTAGCTTGCAGTGGCGAGATTTTATTCAGAATCTGAAAAAACAATGGAAGACGCTGTGGCGTGACCGCATAGATGACAAATTGCGGGCTGAAGGTATTGCAAGAGATGACTATCCACTGCTTTTCGTGGATAAAGGGACAGTGATTGTGGCCACTAAAAAATGCAAGCCTCCCGACTTTCTTGAGATATTGAGGCGTCACGCACAACCCACGAGAGTTATCCAGGCGACTCAAATTGGGCCTTCTTCCTCCGGATGGGGAAAATTCATCAGAACCGTTGTGAAAGCGGAATCTCGGCTTTCCAGGAGAATGCGGCCTCCCCTTTTGGAAAGGAAGAGAGGAGAAAACTTGCAGCAGAAGAAGAAGGGCGGTAGGGGATGGATTCATCGATCCTGAGCATAGGTTACCTGAGAATCTCTATACTGACTCCCTTTTTTCTTCTGTGCGGAAGATTTTAAATACATAGAATTCTATAACAAATACTTGTATTGAAGGTGCTCTTGTTGAGCCGTGCTGGAGGTGAACTTTACCTTCGTAGACTTCCCATGAGGGGACGTATAGACATCATAGCGAGTATTCTTCGCGAAGCCGATAATGGTTCAAAGAAGACTCGAATCATGTACCGCTGCAATCTAAGTTTCAGACAGATGAAAGTTTACCTGAACCTCCTTGTTGAGAAGAACCTCTTGGAAGTTGCAGCTTTTGAGGAAGGAAGCGCTAAAGTGGAAGTTTTTAAAACTACAGACGACGGGCGCTCTTTCGTGAAGGTATATGATAAATTGAAGGAGATTTTGGCGGAAAAGGGAATAAAGCTTTAGGCATATTCTTCGATTTCGATTTCAGATATTTCCTCTAGGAACTCATCCATTAGGTAGCCAAGCTTGACTTTCTGTCCAGTGGTGTCGATGGCGACGAAGCCGTGTCTCGCCAAAAACTCAATTATATCCTGGATTTCCGACAGTGGCAGATTGGTTTTAGAGGCAATTTCTTTCATTTCTCGCCAACCTTCCTTTTCCTTCAGTATTTCCAGAATCAAGTCAATCGTTGACAAGGGCTTCGCTCCTTTTCTGGGCACTAAAGTGCTTTTTTCGTTGTTTCTAAAATAAAGGGTTTGTGAGCGCTCTTTTCATAAAATAAGCAAGATTTTTATAGAAAATTGGGTTCAAAGGTATAGAATTTCCGCCCAGAAGGTCTTTTCTGAGTTCTTAAAAGGATTATTGCCTAAATGGTGTTGTTTGATTGAAAGGCGCTGACTGTTTAATTGTTCTTGTCCGCTCCTGCTCAGGGAGGGACTTCGGAGAGTCTTTTCCTTGAGTGAAAATTCTTGAACATCTTTGGTTCTAGCGCCTCAGGCGTGAATCCTTCAACACCCTCTCTGGTGAAGATATGGGACAGTACAGAAGAAGCCTGGAGATTATTGCAGATATTCTCTCGGTAGTCAGAGGCGGGGCTAGGAAGACCAGGATCATGTATCAGGCTAATCTGAGTTATAGGCTTCTGAGTCGTTATTTGGAGTTCATTTTGGAGTCTGGTTTGGTGTCTGTCTCCTCTGAAAGCGAATATTATTACGCTCTCACTAGAAAGGGGATAGAGTTTCTTGAACAGTACAGAAAGTACTCACAACGCATCAGGGAGGTTGAGGAACAGTTAAAGGATGTTCGAAAAGAGAGAGCTTTGTTAGAAAGAATGTGCGTTTTGGAAACAACGAATTCGGGAGTTAGAAATCTTCTAAATAGACGAAACAGAGAGGAGTGACGCCTTGAGACGGCACACTTCTTTTAGGTCGAATCTTATCGTTTGCTTGTTCATTATCTCATGCATGCACGCACTCTTTTATCATGTATATGCTGAAGACAACGATGCAACAGAAGCTGAAGCTGCGATTGAAAGAGCCGAATCCCTGCTGGCTTCATCCTATCTCGCTGTTTTGGAGGCGGAAAGTGCTGGAGCGAACATCTCAAGTCTTCTAGTTCAATTGAACCAAGGCGTAGAACTTTTGGCTGAGGCACGAAACTTTCACAGAAATGACAATTTTGACCAAGCGGTTGACTTTGCTAACAAGTCTTATACGGTTTCAACGGGAGTTGAGACTGAAGCTGATGAACTTAGAGATTCAGCGGTTTTTAATAGGAAACAGCGGTTGTTAGTGGCGTTTGCTGAATCAACCTTTGCCATCGGCGTTGTCATTTTTGGTAGCTTATGGTGTTGGCGATTCTTCAGAAAGAAATACTGCGAGAGAGTTTTGAAGATGAAGCCTGAGGTTGTTGAAAGTGAATCTTGAGGACTATCAAACTGTATTTGCTGTCGGCTCTTTCGCTTTGATGTTGGTTGCGGCTTCGCCAACTCTCGCCCTTGTCTTGACCCTCCCTAGCGGAGAGCTTTTCAGAATTGTGGCTTCTGGGTCCTGGGCATGCGGCGGATAACTATCCCTTCAACATTCGAGGAGGCGAAGAACAGCGGCTTTTCGTCGGAGTAGGTAATCATTTGGGCTTTTCGGCTTATTATGCGATTCATGTGAAGCTTCGCAATCAATCTCAGCCTCTTCCTGACACGAATAATTCGCTGGCTAGTTCGTTGCCAACTCTATACGAGTTTCGTTTGGTTGTTCCCAACGGAAAGAACTGGGAGGCACCAGTAGACTTTAAGGTGTCAGAGGTTTCTGTGGACAGCAACGTTACTGTTGTACGTCGCGTAACAATCAACAACGAGACCTTTCATATCCACGGCGTTTCAAAG
>Ga0315306_10000136_pt1 | contig 34667 bp, 39 predicted proteins | sample TDP1_MG_FD_203803 | JGI IMG/M metagenome (GOLD analysis project Ga0315306, IMG submission 203803) | Freshwater sediment microbial communities from Lake Towuti, South Sulawesi, Indonesia - TDP1 | ecosystem: Environmental > Aquatic > Freshwater > Lake > Sediment | place: Indonesia: South Sulawesi... | reverse complement strand
CTAAGCTTAAACCCTGATTTGGCGGAGGCGAAAAAACTCCCACCTTATGAAGAGGCAACAGTGAAAATAGCTGAGGTTAAGGAGGGGGGACCATTCACCGTTAGAGGAATGGTTGCAGAGAACCCCACGATCAGAGAGGTCGTCACAGCTCAAGATGAGAAGGTTACAGTCGCCTCCTTCGAGTTAACAGATTCCACGGGAAAGATCAGAGTCTCAGCGTGGAGAAGACTGGCAAACCTTGTCAAAGACCTGACCGCTGGAACTCAAATTGAAATCAAAAACGCGTACGCCAAGAAGGGTTTCGGAGACCAGTTGGAACTCACCACACGCACGTTCACATCCGTTGAGATCTTGTTTAGACCAGAAAATCACCAACGTGAAAAATGAATTATTGCGAATAGTTCTGCCTGATTCATTATTAGAATAGGAGACAGTGACGCAAAAGCCTCTTCTTCGATACTAATTACAAAAAGCGAAAGCTGAAGCTTTGAGTCCATTAACCCGAGAAGTTGCTACTTGGATTTGCTTTTACCCACTGTTATTTCGATAGTGGAGACGTTGGACTTTTGGCCTCCTTCCCTAGTTAGTTCTTGCGTGTCGATCTCAATGCTTTTGATCCCGAGATCCTTCACAAAAGCTCGTCGAAGTAGCTCAATGGTGTCAACAGCTCTGCTGATTGCCCGCCCCCTCGCTTTGACTACAACCTCGTTTTCGCCTGCGTTAAAGAAAGTGAGGCAAGCAACAACATAGTTCATCACTGGTTTTTTTCCAATCAGAACAACGTTTTCAGCTAGTTTTTTAGCCGCTTCTTTGGCCGCTTCTGCTGTTTCTCTTTTTTCAGGTTTTACCGGTTTTTCAGGCTTTTTCTTCTTCTCCTGTTTTTCTTGCGTCAAGTTTCTCCCTCCTAGTTGATGGCAACATTGTGGTAGAGCTATATATGATCGAACTGTACCCTCTTATAGTTTTCCATGTTTCATCATTTCATTTCTGAATGAAACAACCGTCCCTTTTCTGACCCAGCCTCTGCTAAGTTCACTAATCGCTACACGGTTAATCTTAAGTGTTTGAGGACGCCCTATGCATTTAAACACCCTTAAAGCGTATGGAAAAAGGAGGAAATCAAAAGTTGGCAATACTCAAAGAAATTAGATGGCACGGTAGGGGCGGACAGGGAGTGTGGACCGCAAGTGAATTGCTGGCGAAAGCCGCTATACACGAGGGAAAATACATCCAATCATTTCCCGAATTTGGACCAGAGCGTATGGGAGCCCCAGTGAGTGCCTACACCAGAATCAGCGACAAACCCATCAACCTGCACTGCGCCATCTATACACCAGATGTGGCGGTCGTCCTCGACCCAACTCTGTTTAAGACAGTTCCTGTAGACGAGGGTCTTCCAGAAGACGGCATCCTAATTGTGAACACCCGGGAAAGCCCCACCGAAGTTCGGAAGCAACTGAACCTCGCCGGACGTAAGGTTTGGACCGTTCCCGCAACAGACATAGCGGTTAAGACGCTGGGGAAACCAGTCACCAACACCGCTATGCTAGGGGCTGTCGCAAGGGCATCAGGAATTATAGATCTAGAAAGCATAGAAAAGGCTGTGAAAGAACGCTTTCCACTCAAAATAGCCGAGAAAAATGTTGAGGTTGTAAAGGAAGCGTATAGGGAGGCGACATTGGGATGACCTCTAAACAAAAGGGCTGGAAAGAAATCCCAATCGCCGGAGTATGCTGGGCGCCAACAACAGAATACCTCACAGGAGACTGGAGGACATTCAAACCAGTACTGGACCCAGAGAAATGCAATAAATGCCTGCTATGCTACGTGTACTGCCCAGACGGAGCCATCCAATGGAAACCAGAAGCTGAGAAAATCGAATTTAACTACAATTACTGCAAGGGATGCGGCATATGCGCCAACGAATGTAGCCAAGAAGCCATAAAAATGGTTCTTGAATAGAGGAGGTGAAACGAGAATGGCGGCAGTTAAGCAGAAAGTGCTTGCACTAAGCGGGGACGAAGCAGTGGCGTATGCCGTGAAACAATCTGACGTAGACATTGTAGCTGCATACCCAATAACGCCACAAACCATAATCGTGGAAAAGTTCAGCGAATACGTGCACAACGGAGAAGTAGACACAGAATTCATATGCGTAGAGTCAGAGCACAGCGCCCTAACTGCATGCCTAACAGCTGCAGCCACCGGAGCGAGAACATTCACCGCATCAGCATCCGCCGGTCTAGCATTAATGCATGAAATTTTGTACGTAACTTCAGGTTGCCGAACGCCAGTTGTGATGGCTATAGTTAATCGAGCTCTATCCGCCCCCATCAACATACACTGCGACCACGCCGACAGCATGGTAGAACGAGACGCAGGTTGGATACAGATCTACGTTGAAAACTCACAAGAAGCATACGACTCCATCATACAAGCTTTCAAAATAGCCGAACATCCAGACATGCTTTTACCAGCCATGGTAATGCTAGACGCGTTCTTTCTTAGCCACACGTTGGAAAGCGTCAATGTGCTACCAGATGAAACCGTTCGTAAATTCGTCGGAACACGAAAAATACCGCTCGTAAGAAGTCACGAGGGCAAACTGGTGCCGTTTAAGCTGGACCCAGAAAACCCCGTAACCATGGGACCGCTGGACCTGTACGATTACTACTTTGAACACAAAAGACAACAAGAAGAAACGATGCAAAGAGCTCCACAAACAATTAAACAACTACATGATGAATACTGGGAGATAAGTGGGCGCAGATATGGAAACGGACTCATCGATCCCTACCGACTGAAAGACGCTGAAATAGCGGCCATATGCTTGGGATCAACGGCTGGAACAACAAAAGTAATTGTAGATCAACTTCGCGCCAAGGGAGTAAAGGCAGGGTTACTCCGCCTACGCACCTACAGACCGTTTCCATCACAAGACCTAGCAAAAGCGTTGGAGAACGTGAAGGCTATAGCGGTTATGGATCGAAGCTACAGTTTTGGAGCCCATGGAGGGCCAATATTTCATGAAGTGCGCCATGTCCTCTACGACGCTCCAACACGTCCACAGGTGGTTAACTATATTTATGGACTGGGAGGAAGAGACATGCCGCAAACCCTCATACACGAAATCTATAAGGATCTACAAAGAATTGTCAAAACAAAACGTGTTGAAAAACCCGTGCAGTTCATAGGAGTGAGGGAATAGAGGAGGAGAAAAGAATGGTGTCTGAATGGAAATTCGCAATAAAGGACCTTGCAGAAAAGCCTGAACTCCTGATGTCTGGACACCGAGCGTGCGCGGGGTGTGGACCAGCCGTTGCATATCGACAGATACTGAAGGCTGCACGAGGGCCAGTAATAGCAACAAACGCAACAGGGTGTATGGAGGTTGTCACAACCATCTACCCCTACACAGCGTGGAGAATCCCCTACATTCACACGGCTTTCGAAAACGTGGCTGCCAATGCAGCTGGAATCGAGGCGGCTCTGAAGGTCATGAAGAAGAAAGGACAGCTCAAACATGATTATGTTGATGTAGTAGCCTTCGCGGGAGACGGGGGCACCTACGACATCGGCATACAAGCCCTGTCAGGGGCAGCTGAAAGGGGCCACGACTTCCTTTTCGTACTCTACGACAACGAAGCGTACATGAACACAGGCATACAAAGGAGCGGTGGAACACCACGCGGTGCTTGGACCACCACCTCACCCGCCGGCCGCGTGATCCCTGGTAAGCCTGAATACAAGAAGCCTATTGCGGATATCATGGTGGCTCACGGCATCCCATACGTAGCCACAGCCTCGCCCGCCTACTGGCGAGATCTAATTACAAAGGCTCGAAAGGGCTTAGAGGTTGAGGGCCCCGCCTTCCTACATGTGCTCGCGCCTTGTCCACGTGGCTGGCGTTATGACACAAGTAAAACAATCGAAATGGCACGTCTAGCAGTGGAGACCTGTGTTTTTCCACTTTGGGAGACTGTTGATGGTGAATGCTCTTTGTCGGCTCCCAGTAAGGTTATTGCTTTAAAGCCTGAGCGCAAGAAGCCAGTTAGGGAATATCTGAAAGTTCAGGGTCGCTTCCGACACTTGTTCACACCCGAGTTTGAGCACATCATCGATGAAATTGAACGTATCACTGACAAGCGCTGGAAACTGCTACTCAAGAAGTGTGGTATGGCATAAATTTTCAAAGAAGTACAAGCAAAGCGACTAGAAGAACACCAGTTGCTGAGAACAAAGAAGCAGCCAGCCTTTTGGCTTCCCTAGCCGTTTTTTCAGCGAGAAGGCATAACGCCCCTATCTGTTTCTCTCCAATAACCTTTACATCAGAAATGGTCTTCATGTGCCATGAAACCTCCGCAGACTCCAGATTGCCCAACGCATCCATCGTAGCCTGTCGAACATAGCTAATCAGTTTTGCGTTGTCCATAGCCTCGCCGACTGGATAATAACCGCGCTCCGTTAACACGATGCCGTTCACTGAGTGAGTGTCCGTGGTGAGAACCTCACCATCAGAGACACCGATCTCCCGAAGAGCCGACAGGATTTCCTCTCGCAACCCAGAAACCATGTTGTTTCCGTCGATGGTTATGTAGGCCGTTGTCTGGTCGCCAACCCTAATTGCGATTATGGTTATGCCTCCGAGTCCCATGCCTTCTTTAAGACCAAATTCTTTTGGAACAATTTTTGCGGCTCCTACTTTAAAGGGAACACGCTTACTGCTCAGCGCTTCTTCTAGGCTGTCAAGCGCGGCTTTTCTCATGGGCTCCAGCGCTTCTTTGAGATTAAAGGGTCCCTCAAGGCTGTTGTGAGCGTCAATCACGATTGCAGAAGACAAACCTCTCTTTTCAACCTCGTTGACAATGGCGACTTCTAACTCTTGAGGCAGGTCCTCCATGGTTTTGGGTGAGAGAGTTAACGTGAGGAGGGCACAGTTCCCAAAAACTTGGCAACCTGCGCTTGCTTCGTTTTTCTGAACCCGCACCAAGGGAGTAGTCTCAGAGAAGAAGGGAGAAAAGTCAACAGAGCCTAGGATTCCCTCTACAACCTTTTCACTTTGAAGTTGAGATGAGAGATCAAGCTCGTGCCCAGCTAACCCGTGGGGAACAGAAACCACACACTGCAGTTTGTTCTCCAACGCATCTTGAATCATGTAGGGAAGGAGACTGCTTCCAACATTCCTGAAAGGACCTGAGTGAAGCGCTGGAACAACCATCACTGCCTTAATCTTTCTACCAGTTCTGAAAGCCAGCATAGAAAGCTTTACGTCTCGTTCGCATCCAAGCCTCTCAAAGAAAACTTCAATTGGCGCGTTTAGATTCTCTGTCCAGTTTGCCATAAAAGCCTTAAAGAGGGGGAGGGAAGCTATTCCAAGAATTCTTCGACCAACACGGTTCACAAGAAACGTGAAAAGAGAAACCACTAGCACGGCAATGAAAACGAAGATAGCGGAGAGGAGAAAGAAATCTGCACCCAGACTTCCTATGACAGAACCCATGAAAAAGATAGGGGTAGTGCACAGTACAGGTTGCAGAATAGATGAGATGAAAACTTCTTTGCGACCCGCAAATGAAGTTGTGGAGAAAACCAACAAACGAAGGATGAGAGCAACAGAAAAACCCAAGAGGAAAAGTTTAGCCCAGACAGTGGGGTTTTCGAGGAAAATGCTGATGAGACTCCCGAGAAAGATGAAAACAAACCACATCAGACAGGAGAAAAGGGAGAGGGTAGAGCAACGCCTCATGTTAAAAACTGGGTCGCCCCTCATAAAGCCATGGTAAATTATGAGGTCCGCCAGCGAAGAAATAGAGAAGAAGATTGTACCGAAAATCAAGCCTAAAGCCAACCCAGAGGAAGTTGGGTGTAACGGGAAAATTGTCAGAAGCCCGCCGAGCACACATAAAAGGCCGAGCCAGATCATGGTTTTCTTGTGGGATGGAAGTGTAAAGAGGGACGAATAACGTTCAACCATCCTGCCCATGTACTTGTCTAATGAATTGTCGGAAGCCAACTTGGGTGCTCACTTCCTGATAAGATTTCTTCAATGCTACAGTTCAAAAAGGTTGAGGTTAAGAAGGATGCTCATGCGCGTTAAAAAGCCAAAAACATGGCAAAAATGTTACTAGGGCTATGAAAAATATACAAGAAAGAAGGAGATGCGAAGATTTTGTCGGAAAACTACAAGGCACGAAAAGCGAGAAGACGACATTTACTCCATTTTTGGGGGACCTGAAAGGAAAAGGTGTAATTATTTCGTAGAAAAGGGGAAAAGGAATCTAAGCCGCATGGAAGCTGAACATTGATGGGTAAGATAAAGTTTTATTCTAGAGTGTTATAGAAGTCTTTGATGAACTGTGCCTGAAAATCGCTTACCTCCAACCGTGTTTCAGATTCTTGAACGGAACATTGGACGGAAAATAGTGGCGATTCTGGATTCTTCTTATGGATTTGAGGGTACGCTGACCGCTGTTACACATGTGCCACCCGGGATATGGCTCTCTGATGCTGACGCAATAATACTGCGGGCTACTATAGCGCAGCCTATACCTCAGGTTGTGGGCAAGGAGCATAGAAGTGAGGTTTTCATTCATCTGAACTCGGTTCAGCGCATTGAGGTTTTACATGAAACTGAATAATCGTCAGCAATCTCAAAGACGGTTTTTGTGTTATGGGTGCGGGGTCATTGAGGCGAATAGAGTGAGAAGAAAATCTTCGGCTGCGACGTTAATTCATTTACCCGCACCATATGCTCTTGTATAAATTAGATAAATAAACTTTGAGGTTTGTTTATAGAAGAAAGTTCTATACAGAATCTAGTCAAAAAGAAAATTCAAAACAAGAATTTAGCTAAAATCTTTCCCTATAGGAACGGCAATTTACCTAGGGCATAGAGTTGTGCAAGGACGCAGGCAAGTATTAACCCCACCGTAAGGATTACGACTAATTCAGGTCTTACCCTCATGCCTTGGGTTTCCTCTTCAAAGAAGCGGAGTAGACCAGCGCTTGCTGCTGGCATTGGAGCGCCTCCCTCGCGTTTTTTTTGTCTCTTGCTCTTGCCTTTGCTCAATCTGAAGTCTCCGAAACCTTATACGAAGAGGATTTCTCTAATTAATGTTGCGTTGTCTCTCTAACATCCTCCCCGTTTTAGCGCAAGCAGTTTTTCCGAGAAAATACTGTTTTCAACATACCTTTTCCACATATGATCCAAATATGAGGGAATGCTTATTGATGTGTTGTGATCTGTTTAGTGGAGGAGCCTTGGGGATGCAGCGAGTTGGCAAGGTTACTGTTTGGACTATAGGTCATAGCAACAGATCTGTTGAGAGGTTCTTGGAGTTGCTTGGGGAGCACAAGATTACGACTCTGATCGACATACGCAGTTTTCCAACGTCCAAGATTGAGCATTTTAAGAGAGAACAGATGGAACAATGGTTGCCTGAGCATGGAGTTAATTATGTTTGGCTTGGAAAGGAGTTGGGTGGATACCGCCGAGGAGGATACCAAGCCCACATGAAGACGAAGTTGTTTAGAGAGGGAATAAAGAAGCTTCTTGAACTCGCAAAACGGGGACGATTGTGCATCATGTGTATGGAGAAGAACCCTAAATATTGTCACCGTCGTTTCCTCACAGCCTACCTAGAGAGAAAGGGCGTGGAAGTGATACATATCCTTGAAAAGGGACAGGTAGGTCTTATGAAATTCAAAGACATAATAATGGAAAAACCACTGTTATAAGAGGGAGCAAATGTGCACGTTCATGAGTTTCAGGACTTGATGCGTCGGATTTATTTTCACCGAGACTCCAAGCGAGGAGCAACTGGGACTTTTAACTGGCTTGTAGACGAGGTTGGGGAGTTAGGGGTAGCCACAAAAGGGGGAGACAGAAAAGGCTTGGAAGACGAGTTTGCTGATGTTCTCGCTTGGTTGGCTTCGCTAGCAAATGTTGTTGGCATAGACTTAGAAGGTGCAGCGATGAAGAAATATGATAATAAGTGTCCTAAGTGCCGTCGAGTGCCATGCAATTGTTCCGCTTAAGCTATTTCTTCTAAAAATAACCCCGTAGCACAGTTTCAAATAGCAATATCACAAGACTCCTAACGACAAGCGCTATCCCCACCATAATGATGAGCCAGCTAAGAAAGGTGAACCAGCCAATGATTTCAGCCGACAAGATGTTTAAAAGGTAACTGGCGCCCAGCCAAAAGACTGTCTCAGAAAGTGCTCCCGCTTTCCTGTTCAAGTAGTCTCTGAAATAAAGCCTCAAAATTAGAATGACAATGTGGAACAGTCCATACGCAATGCAGAACTCCGCAACGGCTATATAGAGCACTGGATGATTCGACGCTGGCTTCGGGAGGGACACGTTGGGGTACACTTCCACAATCTCGAAATCCTTGAAAAAGGCAACAATCTCTTCGTCAAGATGCGGGGTAACCACGAAAATCACACCTATGAGGACAAGGAAAAATCCGAAGGAAGCGAAGCCAAGTCTATCCAACCCCTTCAAACGTCTTTCATCCAAAGCTATCAACTCACACCAGACCTCAAACACATCATTACTCTTTCCCTTTTTAAAATACTCGCTAGTTTTCGGAAGGCTCCAAACGAAAAGGTAATAGCAGAAAAACAGCAACAAATTTACGACTGAGAAAGATGGCAGGAATAAAAGTTCTTTTTGTAGAACCGCCCAAGGATTACTGGTTTGTCATGGGAGAATACCTTCCACCCCCTTACGGAATTCTTCAACTTGCAGCATTCCTTGAAAGCAAAATCAAAGACGTGGAAATAGAGGTCTTAGACTGCCAAGCCAAGTCTCTGGACTGGAAAGCACTGGAAAAGCACATCGAATCTTATGACCCCCATGTCGTAGCTTCTAGCGCACTCGCCACCTGCAACACCTACGTTGCCATCCGAACCTTAGAAACAGCAAAGAAAGTGAACCCGAATATTCTAACAGTTGCAGGAGGACAACACTTTACTGCTACAGCTCAAGAGAGCCTGGAAACGTATCCAGAGGTCGATGTAATCGTTCGTGGAGAAGGAGAACAGACCCTTGTGGAACTAATCCAAGCAGCCAGTAGAAACTCCTCTTTTTCACGGATAAAAGGCATCTCTATCAGACACAAGGGAAAAATTCTACATAATCCTATGCGCCCTTTGATTGAGAACCTAGATGAACTGCCATTCCCCGGATATCACTTCGTTGAGGACATCATCCATAAATACCATTTCACAGCAATGGCAGGTCCCAAAACCAGATATGCCTTAGTGGAGGGGTCAAGGGGTTGTCCGCATCGCTGTACCTTTTGTACTCAATGGAGACATTGGGAGGGAAGATGGAGGGGTAAATCACCTAGACGGATCGCTGACGAAATGCAGTTCTGCTACGAAAACTATGGAAGCAGATTTCTCTGGTTAACAGATGACAATTTCGGATTAGGCAAACGCGCAAGTGATCTAAGCGATGAAATTATTCGGCGGGGCATTTCAGACGACATCATGTGGTTTATGCAAGTCAGATGCGATGACATTGTGAAGAACCGAGACCTTTTGCCTAAAATGCGAAAATCGAGCCTCCGCTGGATACTTCTGGGAGTAGAGAGTCACAGTCCATCTACTCTTGAAAAATTCAACAAGAAGACAAGTCCTGAAGATGCTAAGGTAGCAGTGAAGTTGTTACATGAGAACGACATATTTGCCCATGCAATGTTCATTATTGGGGAACGTAAGGATACTTCTGAATCAATAGCGAGTTTAAGAGAATTTGTAAACGTTTTAGACCCTGATTTGGCAATTTTCGGGATCCTCACTCCGTTTCCAGGAACTGAGATTTTTGAGGATGCTAAAAGGAATGGATGGATTGAAGATTTTAATTGGGCCCACTACGACATGGTTCACGCCATCATGCCCACAGAGACGCTTTCAAGAGAAGAGGTGCAGGAAGAACTCTACAAATGCTACCGAAGCTTTTTCGGCTCTTGGAGTAGAAGGCTACGTGGCATTTTCTCTAAAAATGAAATAAAGAGAAGGGTTTACAGGTATATGGCTACTCAGAGCATCGTAAAGCAGTTTAAAAATCTGTTTTGAGGCAGCCGATTTCCATGTCTCGGAACCTAATTCGAAGCCCTGTTGAAACGTTTCTAATTTTTGTGTCATTTTTCGGGTTGTTTCTAGTGGTAATGCTCGCGTTTAACCCACCAACAGTGCAGGAGAACTTTCCTTTGCGAAAGCCAATGATTGGGTCAATTTTCGGACTGATCTGCGTCCTAGGAATTCTGGCAGCTTTTTTCCCAAAGCAGTGCTCCGCATTGTTTGAGAAGGGTGGGCAACCTGACTCAAACTTTGCTTCTCACAGAACTTCATCCACTTTGCACGGACATCATCCTGCATGTGAAGGCTTCTCTGCTCATGTATTTAGAGTAAAGGACAGGACTCTTTGTACCGCGTGCACGGGTTTGCTTCTAGGGGGAATCATGGCTCTCGCTGGAACCGCTCTGTATTTCTTCGTCGACTTGCATGCTCAACAAAACAGCCTTCTGGTGTTTTTGGCAGGAGTTCTGGGAGTTGGTTTTGGCTTATTCCAGTTCAAATTCAAGAGAAGACTTGTCCGCCTATTTTTGAATACTTTTTTCGTTTTGGGAGCCTTCTTAGTTTTAGTTGGAATTGATGAACTGGCTGAAAGCGTTTTTGTCGACTTTTTTCTTGTTAGTCTTATTGTTTTTTGGCTCTTTACCCGGATATCGCTTTCACAATGGGATCACAAGAGAATTTGCTACACCTGCAACCTAGACACGTGTAAATTTCGGAGGACGCCAAGTTAGTATCTACGGCTAAGCCCGTATAGAGCGCCAACGATGACCAGTATTCCAAAGATAACTATTATGAGTGGCCATAATTCCTCAAATTTTATGCCAGCCAGTGAGGACAGTCCTACAAGTATTATTATTATGCCTATGACTAGACCCACAACTGCGCCGCCGTGAGGGATTCCGAAACACTCTTCTTCAAATTCTTTGCGTTTCCAAGGTGGACTTGGTGCTTTTTGTAGAGGTGCCCCGCACTTGACACAAACCAGGGCATCTTCTTCATTCTTTGCACCGCATTTAGTGCAATAAACCATGAGCGTTTTCTCTCCTACCTCTATCACTTTTCAGCGGAAAATCTTCTTAAGACTTTTGGTAGAGCAGAAGGCGTGTCTTCCTAATGCATGCAGACCTCTCATTCCCACCACTCTACGCGCTCTTTCTCCCTTTTAACGCGCTCGGAAACAGGGGCTCCGCACTTAGGACAAAAATCAGCGTCTTTTTTTAACTCCGCTCCACACTTCCAACAGTAGGGCATTCTTTCACCTCTAGGGTAAACAATTGTTCACCAGCGCCTTAAAAGGTAATCCGTGATTTGCTATTCAAGAACGGCTATTCGTCAACCTTTGCTGTCCAGCGCCAGTTAATTCCCACAAGTATGGTTTTTTGCCCTTCCGCACTAGTATGTTTTCAGCCTCTAGAAGATGGAGGTGATGAAGAATCACCCCATAGTTTAGTTCAGTTTTTTGCGCCATGGATTTAGCGTTTGATGCCCCTTTTTCAATGAGCAAAACTACTCGTGTTCTGACCATCAACCCTGGTCGAACATTTCTCTTTAGAGACAAGAAAGCCTTTGGATGATACGCTTCCTTCAGCATGGCTCCCCAAAACAAATTCTCAGTTCATGCTGAAAAAGTTAATCACTGCTTTTAGGCGCCCACAAAGTCTGTGAGGCTTATCTGCTTGGGTTTTTTGCCCTCAAACATGGAGTTGATCTCGTCCTCAACCATCAAAAGTCTTTGATTGTAATATTTGGGAAGCCCGTACTTCTGCACGAGCTGGTGTGCTGCCTCCAAGTATTTCTCGATTCCACCCCGGTAAACGGTGAGGGTTAGGGCGCCCCCACACTCCGGACACCTACCCAGAAGAGGAAGCCTTCTGAACTTCCTGTTGCAGGTTTTGCATCTAAAGTTTTGCGTCGTAAACGCTCGTAGGTTTCCCGCTATGTCGCGGATGAAATGAGTTGTCAGAACTTTCCTTGCCACCTTCTCGGCGTCCACAGCCGTAATCTTCTCCGCCAACGCCAGCTGACTGTTCAACTTGTCAATCATCCGCGCCAGTTTCTTGTACATGCTCTCACGATTGCCCATGTTAATGTCGGAAACGGGAACCGTGTAGCCGAAACCTTGAAACTGCGCCTCAGTGTTCAGTCGATGCCCAATCATGTCGATGAGGTCACAGACCCTTTGAGGCTCCGTTTCTTGCCAAGTCTTTTCATAAAAAGCCCAAGGGTATGCCGCCGCAACATCCACATCGTGGGCTTGACGCTGAACCTCCTGAGGATTCACCACGGGAATGATCAAGAGAGGCGCGTCCATTATCCCGCCTATCTGCGCTGGCAAGTAAGCCCTTGAGAAGTTCAGGAGGGTGTCCAAAGCCAGCATCAGTGTGTCCTCGTCCCCATCGCAGTCCCTACGTTTCGCTGAGTGCCAGAGGGGATGAGCATAGCAAACATTCAGACTGGTGAAGCCGATGATCCTGCCGAGGATGCCCACAGAAGTGTGCGGTGCCAAACCCACAATTATGTGTCCAACAAGGTCTTCAACACGCTTGACGTTGTAGTAGGGGGGAAGCCCATATACCTTCTCTAAGAGTTCGTCTAGGAAGTTGGCTACATGAATGAAATACTCCGCGCATTTTATCGGAACAACCACATCCTGTACCTTCAACTCACATATCTGATCAGGGCTTGTTAGAGGATTTCCGGCGTAGTCATGATGATATCCCAGTTCTCGAAGCTTTTCCACGGAAATACCGATCTCTCTAGCCTTGAAGTGTGTAAGTGGAGCGTTTGTGGCGTCAAACCGTATCGTTCCATCCTTAAAAACAGACAGGTCATGTCTGGCGCGCAAGATGCCTTTCTCAACAACCTCAGCTGTTTTTGTTTCATTCGTCAAACCAATCACTCCTTTCACGAGAGTGGGGAAGGGAAGGTTGAGCCTTTTGCAAGTCTCATCCATCAACTCTTTCAGATTAACAGACTGCTCCTCATAACCAATCACAGGAACTTTACAAACCGGACAGAAACCTTCTTTCAGAATCCTCCTACATCGGGGGCAAGACTTCTCCACAACGGTTTCGGCACCGCACTCTGGACACATTATCTTAAGAGTTAACGTTTTGCAGTTGGGACAGCGACGCTTAACGAGTTCCACCTTGATCACAGCCTTTTTTGAAGCGTCCACGAGGTTTCGTTGGGAGCCGCCGTCTAGTCCGACTGGAAAGAGGACGTGGACGAGAGGTCGCATCTCCCTTCTCTTTGCCTTTTCCGGACGCCCCATCCTAGCGCCAATGAGCGTTGGAGCCTTTGCTCTGACGCTGATGCCTGTTAACCCTTGAATGATTTCTAGAACCGGTTTTGCACGGGTTATTCTGGCTTTAGAAACGTGCAACCCAAGACAGAAAGCGAAGATGCATGCCTCATCGCCCTCTATTCTAATGTTTTTTTCAACAACTCTATGCGGTATACAAATTCTCTCCAGCAGTTCCTTAACCGACTTGTCCATTGCCCCATTTATTTCATTAACAAACTCATCTTCAACTCTGGTCTGAGACTTAAAGAGCCACGACCGTAATTCATGAAACTCCTCAGCAGAGATGCTAGACCAGAAATATGTGAAGAAGGGGTGAAGGGGCACCTGTAGCGTTGAAGCTAAAGCTATCGCTTCTTTTGCGGTGGGTCTGTTTTTAAACGGATCGGTTAATATGGCTTCAAGGCAAGAGATGGAAACCTTTGCGGCCGTCGCAGCTTTCTCTATACTTCCGTTAAAATCTCGTTGAACAACCTTGTGAAGCTCCTCATACCACCACTCTTCAGTCAGACCAGACGGAAGAAGGGGCTTGTTGTTGTACAAAAAGTCGCCAAACCCCACGAGGATGTCTCCGAGGAACAGAATTTTGTCAATCAAGTTTTTTGTCTGCTCAAAATTTTCCAGTGAAACGCGAACCACCGAACCGTCTCTCAACCGCACAACCGGGGGCTCTATGGAGTCTACTGGAAGGACGACTCCAGCCTTTCCCGGTCCCTCGATGCGTAACTGGGTGCCAGCAGCTAAGAAGTTTTGAAGAACCATCATGGTTGCTGGGTGGATACCCACCGCTGCTAGGCCGGTGTTTCTGGCCCTTCCATAACGAAGTCTAAATCCTCCGCGTCTAGACGGAAATGAGAATATAGGGCGGCCTGCGATGATGTCTTCCATGAACCCGGCGGTCTTCTTCTCTTCGATTTCTCTCATTCTTCTCAGCCAGTCCCAGCCCTCAATCCCTAGCTTTTCCACAATCGTCCACACTTTTGCGGAGCGCCCCACAACCCCGTCATTTACAACGCGCAGAGCCCCGCCCCGTATTCTATTGGTTTCGATGCGGGGTAGGTTGCGGAAGGATGAAACTTCAATTGGATCTGATTCTGTGCCTGTAACCTCTACTGGGATAAACTGAAGAGATTTCCTCAACTCCTCATCTGAGATGTGGTATTGAAACCTAGCGACGGCTCTCTCAAATAACCGAACCTCCTCAATGAAACGCCCAATCTCTTCCTCGGTGGGTTTGTAACGGTCCAACCCAAGTAAACGACGAACAAAGTCTCCAACAACCAAAGTTAGGGCTTGCTCTGTGCCTCCGGCAGAACGAACTGGACCAGCAAAGTAGATGGCGAGATAACGGGTTCGATCAAGGTTGTACTTGATGGCTACCCGCGACACTCCCTGCAAGGGAGCGGCAGTGATTCCTTCAGTTAATATGGCGAGAGCGGTTCTTATAGCCTGCTCGGCTGCCTCACGATCGTCCATGTGCCCAAACTTTCCGTAAACGACCTCCTCAGCTATCTTGAAGGCGAGATCCTCTCGCGGTAATTTCTCACTCAGGTCTCGTATGCTCTCAGCTACGCTTGGTGGACCAACTAAACCCTCAACAAGTTCAGCTAGATCCTTCGCCACCTCTGGCTCAGGGCTTAAGGCAGGGTCCAGTCCTTTTTCTCTCGCCTTTCTCGCAACCTCGTACACGCTTTCAAGCTGTTCTTCTAAAGCAGATGCGTATTGCTGGTATTCTCTGCTCATCTTGACGCCCAAAAGCATCTCCTTCAGTAGAGTCTCATAAGGCAGATATTGAATCTTTTTAACACAAATAGGTAAACAACGTAGCTACTCTCTGTAAATCCGACACAAAACGATGGTGGACCACCTCTCCTTAGGTCGCCCTGTGGCTTTCTGATAGGCTTCCTTAGCCGTTTGCCCCCTCTTTTCCACACAGCCTTTGCATCTGCTGTGTCTCTGATCAGAGGGGCCGTCGCATTGAGCGCAATTCAGAAGCAGAACCTCACCCAAGCTTCGAAGGGTTGTCCACGCGTACTCTCGTTCATCGTACTGCGGCTCGAAATCCGGCCAAACATCGTAGAGATCGGGGCGTCCAAGAGCCTTTTTCAATGCATCAAAATAGTGCTCAAACGCGGTCATTACGCGCCCTCTCACCAAGTTTTGTACACTTCACCAGTTCCCTAATCACATCCATCCCCTGCTCCCCTTCCTCTAAAACAGTGCCAGTGACAATGATGTTTGCTCCGGCGTCCACCGCCTCCCTCACCTGATGTTTGGTTCGTATTCCCCCGCCCACGATGAGGGGAATGCTGACAAAATCCTTCACCGTTTTTATCATGTCGTTTGGTGGGGGTTGTTTGGCTCCGGAACCAGCCTCCAAGTACACGAACTTCATACCAAAGTACTGGGCCGCTAATGCGTGTGCGGCAGCGAGTTCAGGTTTGTTGTACGGAATTGGACAGGCCCGGCCCACGACGCTAACCGCGCTATTCTCTCCAACGATTATGTAGCCTAGTGGGATGGCTTCTAGGCCAAACTTTTTGATTAGGGGAGCCCCCAAGACCTGAGCCCCAGCGATGAAGTAGGGATCTGAGGAGTTAAGGAGAGACATGAACCATATGGCGTCGGCGTGTCTACATATGCCAGTGATGTTGTTGGGGAAGAGAATCACTGGAATCTTCACCGCGTTCTTTATCGCTTTCACAACGGCATCTAGGTGAGAAGTCGAAGTAAGAGTGGATCCGCCAACCATGATAGCTGCTGTCTTGCAAGCCTCAACTTCATGAGCTGTTTTAGACGCAGACTTAGGAGTAACCTTCTCAGGGTCAAGAAGCGTGATATGAATAGCCCCGTCTTCCCGAATCTTGTCTAGCAGGTACTTCTCAACTTTACCTACCATGAGCAGACCTCGCTATTCAACGGTTGCTCTGGAATAAAACTTGTCAGTGAACTGACAGTAGATGTCAATCTCCCGAAGAACTGGTTTGAGGGGTAACTCATCTGTTAAGCCACAACCACCACACCTCACTGTGGCACGTCCCTCATCTCTCAAAAGCTCAACTCTGATGGCTTCTTTTCCGCATCTCGGACACAGGAAAACTCTAGGCAACCGTTTCTTGGGAATACGAACTACTTTTCTTCGCCTTCTACCCATATTTAGGCCTCTGTCATTAAACTTTATTTTATACCAGCAGTTCTGCCAATGTTCAAATGTATCATCATCGCTTAAATACTTGACCTATGCTGGGACACAAGGCAAAGAAGAAAGATGAGAACATGCCCATAGTTCAATCTTCATTCTGACTTTCTACGAAATATGAGTTATAAAAGAGAACGTTCTAAGTAGTGCAAGGTGGTTAAGTTGAACTTGACGCGTGATGCCTTAAAACTAGATTTACAGCTAGTTGAAGCCAGAATTAAACGATTCATCCGAGATTACGTTCAAAAATGCGGAGCCAACGGAGTTGTTTTAGGAGTGTCAGGTGGAGTGGACAGCAGCACAACCGCAGCCATCGCATCTCTAGCCCTAGGCGGCCACGCTGTGTTAGGCATAGCGTTGCCCGAAGAGGAGACATATAGTGCCACGGATGCACAGCACGTGAAACTGGTTGCCAGAAAGTTTGGTTTTGAACTGGAAACCGTGGACATATCACCCATCCTGAAGGCGTATTTCCACTCCCTTCCAATTTATGACCAAACTGATAAGCTCGGTAAGGGCAACTTAAAGGCGAGAACTCGCATGGTCTGCCTCTACTACTACGCTAACCGACTTAACAAATTAGTTTGCGGTAGCTCAGACAAATCGGAAACCATGATGGGCTACTTCACAAAGTGGGGAGACGCAGCCGCAGACATCTCACCCCTCATGGACCTCTACAAAACTCAGGTCAGACAGCTGGCCCTCCACATAGGCATTCCCCGAGAGATAGCTACAAAGCCTTCAACCCCCGCGCTCTGGCCAGGCCACCTGGCCGAGGAGGAACTGGGCATCAAATACGAGACCCTTGATCTAATTCTGTTCGGTCTGGAACACTTCATGACCAACGAAGACATCGCTGAGCAGTTGAACTTGCCAGTAAAACTTGTTGACGGGGTAAAAAAGCGATGGCTAGCCACCGAACACAAACGGCGAACACCCCTGACAGCGAAACTTGGATACAGAACCGTGGGATCCGACCTTAGACTCCCCTACACGCCACACTAAGCTTTTCTAATCATCCAATGAAATAAGACCACGAGGAACTTCAAATGTTAAAGAAGGTCAACGTGGCTCTCGCACAAATAAGCTGTAAGGTTGGAGATAAAAAACACAACCTAAACGTAGTGAAGAAAAACATCAGACAAGCGAAGGATAGAGACGCAAACCTCGTTGTCTTCCCAGAACTCGCATTAACCGGTTATATGTGTCGAGACCTCGTATACGAACTTGCAGAACCTGTCCCAGAAGGACCATCTATTCGCCTCTTGGAGGAGGTGGCAAAGAAGGAAGACATACACGTGATTTTTGGAATGCTGGAGCGAAGCGAGAAGGCACACGCCGCACTCTACAACACAGCTGTTCTTTTAGGTCCAAGTGGTTTCATCGGAAAGTATCGAAAGATACACTTGCCAACCCACAGCGCCTTTGAAGAAAAGCGATATTTTAGACCCGGATACCAAGCACCAGTCTTTGAAACCGACATCGGAAGATTAGGATTCATCATCTGCTACGACGTGTTCTTCCCAGAAATAACCCGCCTACTAAGGCTGAAAGGCTCACAACTGATAGTGTGTATATCAGCCTCACCAGCGGTGCGACGCGAATTCTTTGAGACACTTACCGTTGCCAGAGCCATCGAAAACACGGCCTATTTGGCTTACGTAAACCTTGTCGGGGTGGAAGATGGACTACAGTTCTGGGGAGGAAGCAGAATAGTAGCTCCAAACGGCAAAATTGTGTCACATGCCAAGTATGACGAAGAAGACCTAGTGATAGGGAAAATAGACTACGCAGACTTAGAAAGAACAGAAACCTTTGTTCCCACCCTCCGTGATTTAAGACCAGAACTTTTCGATCTTCTAAAGGAACAAGCAACAAACCTGTGAGGCATCCTCATGAACAAAATTCAACTAATTCGAAATGAGGACGTAAATCGGGTACTGATAGGAGTACCTGAGGGCCACAAACACCTGAGAATCTGCCTAGAACTGAAAAATGCATGCACCTTCGTTTTTCAAGAAGCCACTGTAGCAAACATCCTACGAGCATACACCACAATAAAAACACACCCAAACATTCGAGCCAGAGAACTCAAAATGAAAACCTTAACCGCAAAGCAACTGAAGGAAGGCTATGCAACACATCAACTCCTTGAAACTTCTAAAAAAGATGAGGAAATCCAGAAAGAGCTAAGCGAACTCCTAAGAAAGCAATTTCACTTAAACAGTGATCGTTCGACGTCATCACGGGTGATCTCCCCGTAAACATTGGAATCACAACTAAATCACGCAACACCGCATTGACCCTGGACGTGATCTGGCTGTGATCAAGAATCACAAGCCCAAAGAGCTTCCTCAAAATCTTGGCTAATTGCTGCTGAGGTATAGGCAGTGAGGAACAAACTAACTGAACAGGAATGGATAGAGCCGGAGCGCCACGCAGTTTCAACTTATGCAATTGAATGGTTTTCTGATGTGAAATTTTTTACGTTTGTAAAGATATTTTTATAGAAAAGAAAACCAAAAGACTTTTCTGCTCGTATACAAAATTGTATTCTTTAACGATAACTTTCTGGTGAACAGAATGCGCTTAAAAAATAACGTCCAAAAATGGCTAATACGCTCTCTAGACGACCCAATTGTAAAAATACTCACAAAAAATAGTCATTTAACAAAAACACAGCTTGAAACATTCCTGATAGACGTTTTGGCAGAAAATACGGCTGCAAAATCTCTAAGATACGAAGAAAAAGCCAAATTAAGGCTATTAAGGACAGGAGTAAGCCGCGGCGCTTTCAATAGAACCCTGAGGCAAGCTAGGAGAAACATCATCCAATCCGTGTACACCATCCTCCTCCTTGGATACCTGGGGGTTTTTGAGGACACCCGCTTAGACCCATATTTAGAAGCTTCAAACAAAATGCAAGCCTACATGAGCGCCTACAGAGAAATTCCTGATGATACAAATGTAAGAAATGAACATCTAAGAATCGTAAATATGTTCCGAGAAGAATTAGAGGCAAGCCTAGAGCGGTTATCTAACCCCAGGTCTCTATCGAAAATGTGACATCACAGATCACAATATGTCCATTGATTAGAAAAGCCTTGCTTGAAACAACATTAAAACGATAGATTTTCCATAAAAATCTCACGTTTCTGGGTTGTAACAGAAAGTTCTGTTGACAGAGAAGCGAAGCGTTTTTCTGTTGTGATATGTGATGTCACAATATGCCCTCATCTAACCGCTAACAGTAGAGCGAATCGGTCGCAAGTAGGTTGGAATCAACATTAGACCGCCTAAACAACGTTTCCGTTTCTCAGCTGCTGTGATCTTGAGGGTTCCTACAATGACTTTCATTTCATGATCTGTGATTTTGACATATCACACGCGATCACATTTAAATCACACTTCGTAAACTATTTATCTTGGCAAACAAACTCGGAGGAGACCTTGGTGTATCCCGACGCCTTCTTGATCGTTACGATCCTTCTGCTACTTGCAACGATGATTTTCGCCTTATTGTATTATCGGCGAATAAAGAGGGCTCATGAGATGTACGAGGAAGCTAGAGGTGCTGTGGGTGACGTTGTAATAAGCTTCAGCAGACAGTTGGAGAGGCAGGAGAACAGGCTTGGTACCGTTGCCCACAAGATTGAGGTGCTCTCTTCTAGAGGTGGCGATGCTGGAGAGAAGTTGAAGATCCACGGCAGACAATTGTCAGATCTCACCGCCAAAGTTGAAACCTTTTCCGGAATTGAAAAACGAGTTTCAGCGCAGATGGAGGAAATGAGTAAAAAAGTGGATGATTTGATCGTGAAGCAGGAAAGCTTGGTGAAAAAGATCGCTCAGGTTCCGGCAGTGCCCGAGACGAAGATAAAGGCAGCCATCCCAATAAAGAGGGAACGCGCGCTGGCTCCCCTAACAGAAACCGAACTGAGTGTACTTGAGATTCTCGCCTCCGAGGGCAAGAAAACTGCTCCTGAAATTAGGGAAAAGATAAAACTCACTAGGGAACACACAGCCCGTTTAATGAAGAAGCTGTACGAAAAAGGCTACTTAGAGAGGGAGACTGGCAAAATGCCGTACGCCTACAGCATAAAGGAAGAGATGCGAAAAATTTTAAGGAAAACGGAAGCCAAGACTTAGCTAAGATCCCTGTTATGTTTCTTTGCCGGTGAGGCCCTCCCCTGCCTGGCGAAGTTGCTTGAGCCTCTGGTCCATTTCAGAAAGCGGTTTTGATGGTGGAAGATTGTAGTCCACTTTCTCCCTCTCGTCAAGGTATTCAGGATAGTGAGTGACCCTTATGGGGACAGCGAATCGAATTTTGGGCTCAGAGATGAGCAACGCTTCTCCTACGTCGAGCATCTTTATCTCGGTGTCACTATACTCCAAGTAAGGCGTGTTTCTTGTAAGGTAGGCCCTGTCTTGACTCAACTCCGTCTTCATGATAACCTTTGTCCAGAGCTCAGCGAAAACATCAAAATTTATTCGCGAAGGCCTAGGCGTAACAGCATTCAGCCCAACCCTATACTTTCGGTACGTTAAGGCTATATCGGAGAATATGGTTTTGGGCTTGTCGGGATCAAGGAACTCGTGAGCCTCCTCTAGGGTTATGAGAAGAGTAGGAAGTTTTTCCCACTCATCGTAGTTTTCCTCCCACATCCGTTTGTAGTGGCGTGCCACACTTGAGGCCGTGAGGCAGGTGACGTTGTGTTGCTCTTCAGAGCTTATTCCGGATATGTCAATGAGGCAAGTGATCCCTTTAGTGACGTTTTGGATCACTTCGTCAATGAAACTGTAGTCGGAAGGTGGAAAGAGGTCCGGTGAAAGGTCGGAAAGCTTGTGCATAAGAGCCTCGATTACAACTTTGGACTTGTACCCCGTGATCTTCCCAACCCCGGCGTACCCCTCCACTTCGTAAGCCTCAAGGGCACCTTCTATCCAACCCTTGCCCAACCTCTCATACAGCCTTTTGGCAAGCCTATACTGAGGGAGCCCTATCTCAGGGAAAATCGTTTGAAGCCTGCCAGGGTGGAGGGTGTACAGCCCTATACGCAGTTTCCCCTCTCTCGCTGAGTAGTAGTGAACCCTGCTATGGAAGAGCGGATGATCCCGTAGACCCCTCTGAGGCTCTATGCCCTTCCCTGTCAGCAACTGCCCTGCAAAGTCAAAAATGAGACCAACTGTTTTTGGACTGTCATCTACTATCCGCGCGTTTAGCACCAATTCACAATTTGTCTTTCCCGACCCAGTCATCCCAAACATGCCCATCATCCGTTGAATGGACTCAATATCTATGCCTACAGATCCAAGCAGTCTTTCTCCAGAACGCAGACGCCCTATCTCCAACTCACCAGCAAGCTTCAAAGCCGAGCAGTCTTCTGGACTAGCCGTGTACACTTTGTCCCTATAATCGGGGTTAAAGGTGGGGGAGCGGATTTTGCCAGCTCTTCTCTCTAGAAAAAGGATGCCCTCAACACTTCTATAACGGGAATATGGACCAAAGGCCTCTTTCCCCTCCGCCTCGCGAAGTTGTTCGCTAATTTCGAGTGTGGACTTGCTCTCAGCGTTCACAACCCTTGCATAAAAGCTCCTCTCACCCGAGTCTATCCTAACTATCTGGCCGAAAGAGAGGCTGGTTCCCTTATCAAGAAAGAAGAAAACCCGATCCCCCTGCACCTCACGGACGAACCCAGCTGATTCAGACATGCTCGATCCACTCCCACCTAAATGGATGTTTCACTCCGTGTAGTTCATCTGCAAAGTTACATGAGAGCTCTTCCATGCGGAGTACATCCAACAACCCAGCACTGGCAAGTGTCTCCTCGACTTTATCATGATAATAAAGAAGCATGGAGTCAGATGGAGTGGAAAAATCATGGGCAAGCCAGAGGGTAACCGGATATCCAAGACATCTTGGGTCTTCAGAAATGCAAGTCAGAGGAGAAAGCAGTTCATGTACTTCGCATTCAGTCAAATATTCCATTACGTCACAACGGAAGGCACGTGGACTCTCTTCGCACAGTTTCACAATTGACACATCACCATACTGGTGTTTGTGCATATCCGCTTTTTTAGCGGGATAGTAAGCCCAGACAGGGTAAGGGGATAGCATGTACGTCGCTGCTATGAGATCGTGTCCCTTTTCATCATGAAGCGATGGAGACTGTTTACTTAGGGCTAGGAGTTTGATGTCTTTCTTTCTGCATTCATCGTATAGCTCTACCAAGAACTTCCTTTCCCCGCCAAAGTAGCTAGCTCCATCCAGAAGAAGGTAGTCGCCCTCCCTTGCTTTGTGTAGTAAGTGTAAGGCCATTTTACTCTCCAAGTTCAGCCTCTTATCCTGCAGAACTCTGCGACGTACATATGCGTCTCCAACTACGGTGTGTATCTCTTCTAGGTAGTCCCAATCTACAATCCGATGTCTCACCACAGCGTATGTAGCACGGAGCAAGTAAATTCCCCAATTGTTTGCTCTTTTTAATGTCCTTGTAGAACAGTCGACAGCTTGGAAATGTACGTCGCAACTACTTACTCGTCTAAGAGCCTTAAACTTTGACTTATCGAGCCTTTCTGTTATCAAAGGCTCCTCTTTCACCTCGTAATAACCCACTACTCGCCCCTTATCGACGTATTCGCTCAGTTTTTTCTTCATCTCAGTTAGGTCTCCTTGGATTTTAACGCTCATCACGCATCCTCTCCCTGCAATAGGACATGATTCGGAACAGACCCCGAGTCATTCAGTTTAGAATTTCGCTTACTTATTACTTTTGACAAAACTCAGTGCATTTCCGACTGGTTTAGTTGTAATCTTGTAACGTCGACGGTTAGACATCCCACTCTCCGCCAGAACTCCGCGGTCAGCCATTCGAGACAGATATGTTGAGACTGTACTCAAGTTGATGGGTTCCTTGAATTCCTGCTCGTACATAGATTGAACGTCCTTGGACGTAAACCACACGATGGGAAAGTGTTTCTCAACAACTTGGTGGACCCTATCAAACTTTGAGAATTTGGAGGTTGTATCCTCCCATTCAGGATTCCCTCCGGGTATGCCTCCGAGCAACTCAACAAGATCAAGCAGGCGAACTGCCTTTTCCCTTGTGATGTGTCCCTCAAAGGTGATTGCATAACGGTTCCCGTTGCCGTCAAAGACCTCCACCCGCATTTTCCTAGCTGGCATCCTGAACACCCTGTTAACATGGGCTTTAACAGTTAACAGTTCACAGGTTATAGAGATTTTGGCGAAGAGGAGCAAATAGAAACGGTCAAAATACGCCCTTAAAACAAGAGAGAAGACAAATCTGCACTTTTTTGATTTCACAAAGTTCACAGAGCGGCACGTTAGGCAAACGCGGTGAGAATAAAAATTACTCCCTCCTCTCCAGTAGAAGCAGAGGGGTCAGTTCTCTACTCAAAATAAGACACGAAAAAGCTAATTTTCTAAAAAAGAAGTTTTAAGATGAATCGTTTAGGAGTTAACTTCACATGTATTCACAAGAAAGTTAAGATTTTTAACAGAAACGTTCAGTCAAAACCTTGTTTCAGCTGCTTTATCAGCAAATCGATAAACGGACTCCGTTGGTGGAAGTCACCTACTTTAATGAAATATCAAGAGGATCATCGCCTCCAACCCCTTAGTTTCCACTGAAGCCTTATACATAGTGAGAAGTTGAAAAGTTATGGTTAGGAAAATTTTTACAAAATGCTCAAAAGCGTTTTATCAGAATCCTTAAGTAAACTTGGGCGGACTAACCATTGAGGGACTGTTCCTTCACAAAGGAACAAACTAAACGCTAATTTCCTTCTATAACTGTTCCAAAGGAAATACAGGGGTCGGGGCCTCTCAATAATAAAATTCAAGCTTGAAGCGCCTGTGCTCTAACTCGAATTCTGTTAAAATATCACGCAATCACCTTTTCAACAGTTTTTCTTCATTTTGCTTTAGGGTTTTTATGTGCTGCGTTTACTTTTTTGTAGGAGAGTTGTTATGTGCCGAGTCAAGGTTGAGCCATTACTGACATTTTATTGCGTGCAATGGAGATCCCTCTCATGAAAGAGCCTACAATGTTGGATGACGTCTTCGAGCGGTTCCTGAAAAACACCCGTGTTTTCAGAGACAGAGAGGTGTTGCGGCACGATTACATTCCTGACAATCTTCCTCATCGTGAGGAGCAGATTCGCTGTCTCGGCGAGATTGTTGCACCTGTCTTGAAGGGTTCCCGTTGTTCTAACGTCTTCGTCTATGGGAAGACGGGCACTGGAAAAACAGCTGTCATAAAATATGTATTGAATAGGCTTGCAGATAAGGCCCATGAGTTTGGAGCACCGGTCAAGGCTTGTTACGTAAACTGCAGGTTAGCTGGCACGGAGTACAGAGTCTACTCGACCATGTGTGACGCTATAGACGTGAAAGTTCCGTTCACAGGCTTGGCTCTAGGAGAGGTTTTTGATCGACTTAAAGCTGGGTTAGATTCGCGGAAATTCCTATTAATGGTTGTTCTCGACGAAATCGACGCGCTCATAAAGATGCGGGGCGATATGCTACTTTATGAGTTAACCAGAATAAATGAAACCCTCCGTTGCAGCAAAGCCTCAATTATGGGAATCTCCAATGACCTTCGGTTCAAGGAATTCCTGGACCCCCGAGTGTTAAGTTCCCTAAGCGAGGAGGAAATAGTTTTTAAACCATATGACGCCGCAGAGCTTCAGGACATTCTTTGGGATCGAGCTCGAGTGGCCTTTTATGATGGTGTGTTGGTTGACGGCGCTGTAGGCTTGTGTGCAGCCTTGGCAGCCGCTGAGCACGGTGACGCCCGACGAGCCTTAGATCTTCTTCGTGTTGCGGGGGAGCTGGCAGAGCGTGAGGGCTCCGAAACTGTTCTGGAGGAGCACATACGGAGAGCTGAGAAGAGAATTGAACATGACCGAATTGTGGAAGCTTTAAGAAATCTCACCCTTCACTCAAAACTCGTCTTGTGTAGCGTTTACCTTCTCGGAAAGGAGAAGGTTAGCTACGCTATTACTGGCAACATCTACGACGTCTACTATGAACTTTGCGACCAGTCAGGACTTGCCCCCCTAACTCAAAGGCGGGTGAGCGGTTTAATCAACGAATTGGACGTGATCGGGTTGCTGAACTCCCGAGTTGTGAGCATGGGGCGCTATGGGCGCACAAAAAAGATTCGCTTGAGCATAGCGCGTAGTCTTATTAGGGAAGTGTTTGCAACTGACGATAGGCTAGGGCGTCTGATCAACTATGCGCCTAAATGTTTGGCAGAAACTTCGCGTGGTTGGGGTTGAGGACGGAGGATTCTCCAGAGAATCACCAAATTATACCGGTCAGACGCTACTTGTTTGCGTTTTGTTGAAAGGAGCGTGGATCAACGATTTTCAGGCAGACACAATAACCGTGGATGGTCTAGACGCCTCCGACAAGCTCATCGCAATACTTCACCACTGGTCCTTTGACGCAGTTATGCTGGCAGGAGTCTCTTTTGCAGGCTTCAACCTGGTGGATCCCACAATGGTTTTTGAAGAGTTTGGTAAACCTGTTGTCGTTATCTCAAGGACAAAGCCAGATAATGTGGCAGTGAAAAACGCCCTGTTCCAGCACTTTAAGGATTGGAGGGTTCGCTGGAGCATTTTCGAGAAACTCGGCTCCGTACACCAGGTTGTTTCGATGGTCGGAGAGCCGCCTCTTTACGTAGAAGTTGTTGGCGCTACGACAGACTGGGCGATAAGAGTGATTCGCGCCTCCGCCACCTGCTGCAGGATTCCAGAACCCATACGGGTAGCCAGACTCATCGCCAGGGGGCTTACGCGTAAGGTGTTGTAAAGGGGATGGTTGTAACTTTTAATGTTTGAAGGTTCACAACTGGAACTATTCCTGGGGTGGGTTCCAACCCCATATTCTTTTGGTATTCGGTTTTGCTCTGCCAAGCGCCTGAGTTCACCATGAGGATTCCCCGGTATGTGTCATGCTTCATCACGTGCACGTGTCCGGTGTGAAAGATGTCGGGCACTCTTTCGATGACCATGAAATCTCGTTTTTCCGGAGCTATGGGGGTTTTCTGTCCGTATATGGGCGCCAAGTGTCTGCTTTGCAGAAGGATTTTCATAGCTCTGTCCGGTGTGTGAAAGCTCACATTTGAGACAGCCCCAATAATGTCGTCTAGGCTGCGTCCATGATATAAAAGCAGTTCCACATTGTGGAGACTGACTACAGCTGGGTCTCCGAAGGAGAACACCTTTCTAGCTTCGTACACTGGTTCAGCGTATTCTCGGGGTATGGCAGGTTGGGGCAGGGCTTTTCTAGATGCATCGTGGTTTCCAGGTATGATTATTAGCTCGATGTAGTCGGGGATCTGTTCTATGAATTTTGCCACTGCTCGATACTGCTCATAAATATCTTTTATTGCCAGTTCCTTCATCTGCCCCGGATATATGCCTATTCCGTCAACAAGGTCGCCAGCAATGACCACGTATTTAACGTGGCTCGCTATCTCTATCAGATTTTTGTTTCCGAATTTTCCGTTCAACCAGAGTATAAACCGTTGGAACGCCTCACGCATAAACATCTCGCTTCCTACATGCAGATCTGAGATGAGCGCTGCGTAAACTGGTATTGAAGCCTTGTTCGGAGTTTTTTGAGGTACGTCAGGTAAGAAGAAATCTTCAGCAATGAGAAGATCGTTTCTTCCCTTGATGACACTTATACAGACAACCTGATCCAGCAACAGCGCCTGCGCTTTTTCCGTCATCTCTGAAGGCACGAGCACGGTGGCGCTAGCCTCTAGATCGTCAACTCTCAGAAAAATCTTTTGTTTGCGTTCTCTTTTCTCGATAATCATCCCGATGATCTTAACCTTTGAGTTAGCTGGAGCCTTAAGCGCCTCTGATATGGTTGTCGCATCCTTGGTGTCCATCCTTTTCCTCAGAAACCTCTGTATTCTTTTGAAGCGGTCTTGAAAATATTCTAGATATTCTTCCATGGATCCTGTTGTGCATATTTTGTCCGTGGGGTCCTCTATCACCTTAATATCTGCATCGACGTTCTTTGCGTACGCTTGAAAGGCGGCTTTTCTCGCTTCCATGATGGGTTGCGGTGGAGGTAGCTTCGCTTCTTCTTTTTCAGGAAAAACCTGTTTCATAGCCTCTTCCAGAATCTTTCGGTTGATGAACAACGGTTTTTCTGGGAGAGTTTCAACCCTTTTAATAGCCTCCTCCATTAACTGGACGGGGTCTCCAGCCTGAGACACTGTTTCTAGGAGTTCAAATGCGCCTTTTTCAAGCTGGTATCCAGACTCTATCGCAAAGGAAACAGCCCTTTGAAGTCTCTCGCTCATAGCTGTAGTCTCCCCCAGTGGCTCTCTGTTGGAACGACTATGTATCCCTCTTCTTTATCTCCTATCAATTCTGTTTTTCCTTGGAGGTGAAGGTGTCCAGTTAACGCTGCTGTCACGGCGTCAATTTCGTGGGTTGTCAGGGTGCGCGTCTTCAGGTCCCCTTCTAAACCTATATGTATGAAGACTGTTTGAATTTTTTTCCAGTCTTTTGTGGGCATCGTTAAAGCCTTGCGGGTTGATGTTGGGTGGACCTCGATCACGTTGAATCCTCTTCTTTTGATTTCTTGAACTATCCTTATTGCTCTTAGGGTTAGTTTTTCCATGGCTGGGAAGCGTGGTGGGAAAACTGGATACCCTCGCTTGTACATCTCCCTTTCTGCTTTTCTCATGATTGTGCCTTTTTCTGGTAGGCTTAGGGGGGCGTCTATCGCGATGAGGTTTGGTCTACACTCCGTGATATGTTTTAAAATTTCTTCATCGTGGTGGAGGTGATGGGTGGAGACTGCCTTGTTTTCTAGCAGAGCCCATCCGGTTGGGTTTGTTGCTACTCCCGCCAAGTCTACGCCTACGATGATGGTTTTTTGCATTTTTTGGTTGCCTGCTAATTTGATGACGTATATTCTTATTTAGATAACGACTTAGGCTGGAGATGTCCTCCCGCAAACTCCCATCTTTTTTGTTTTGCCTTGCTTCTATTTTTCATGATGTGGGCATGGCCAGCAATTTATGACAATAAAATTCAGGGCTCTTTCATGCGCGGGAGATAGAGAGTACACGCATGCAAGCAGCAACCAGCTACCATGCACTCGTCGCATTTTGTGGGGCGAGTACAATATCTTTTTCGGATGTACCATAATACGTGTGCGACTATGCCACGATTTCCGTTTAGAAAGTCATCGGCGAATTTGCCTAGTTTGTCATAATATTCGCTTTCATCTTGAGTTAGGCAGAGTCGAGTTTTTCCTGCAATCCACACATTATAACGGCATTTTTCTAAAAATCGGTTATCATCCAAAGGGAATTTCCATGGACCTTTGAGTACAAATCCGCGAATAATCTGACTAGCTATTCTAGGTCCTACACCGTAAATCTTTTTCTCAAGATCTCTCCAAAGTGAGTTCCGTGCTTTGCTTAGGTTCTCTTGATGGGCTTTAACATAGTCTTCATATAGACGCAAAAAATCATAGCTATAACCGCTCATGAATTTGGCCGCATCAACTATACTTTTGGGGAAAGATAATTTTCCCATGGCAGTATCGCTCAGTAGGGGAAAGTTAGAATCTTCTAGCATTTTGGCAATTTTATTTAATGTGGCCTTTTCACCTCTGCTTTTTATAAATTCAACAATTTTATAAGGAGCGAACAATCTCCTCCTCTCGAGTGCCTCTTTCGCTTTTACGAAGGTGGCGGCATTAGCGCGCCTATCCATTACGCTATAGAATAACCAAAACCACATATCGCGATTCGTAGTTAGCTTACCATTGCTTCCTGTTCCAACTTCATGCGCTTGAATCGGTGCGTTTTCACTTATCTTTACAAATAAGCTAGCGAGTTCCCTTTTGGCATGTTCGTCTTGAATGCCCATCGTCAGAGGTACACTTTCGCTCTTGCTTGTAGCGTTAACTAAACTGTTATGATCAAGTGTTCTTGTTATTACTCCTGCTTCTTGGCAAAGCTTTTTCACATCTTCTGAAAATCCATTCGGGGTGATTAGCATACACGTTATTTTATCTTCTGGTATATGGAGTTCGCTAGCAAGTGTTCTCCTGTATGGTATAAGCTGGTCGGTAATCACAGATTTGTTATCGACGAGAGTTGATTTGATCTCGACTATAAGGTAAGCGTCACCCTTCTTGAATAGGAGATCTATGTATTTACCCGATTTTTCGAGGTGTTTCTGTCGTTCAACAAGTTTTAGTTTCTTTGAAGGGAACCCTAAAAGCTCAGGATTATGAGCCAGCAGTTCCTCGATTTCCCATTCAGGGATATACATTAATGGCTCCTCAGCGCGAATCCTTTTTCTTTACTTTTGTGGAAGATGAGTGGCGACTCTCTAATTCGGCGTTAGTATTCATTTTTAGACTCGAAACCAGCAATGCACTTATCTGGGATACTTCTTCTTTTTTCAACTCAATTGCACGGACAGGCCTGTCAAAGAGCATTATTTTCGAAGAGCATTCTGGAATGACAGTTATAGACACGCCCGATTCGGTCTTAACTTTCATTTTTGGTCAAAATAACATATGCCTGTATAACTTGTTAGTCTTAGCTTCGAGACCAAACGGTACTTGCGCGCATTGTTGGTTTCGAGTTTTGTTCGAAAAGAGATTTATAGACTGACTATAGACTAGGTCTATTGATAGCAATGAAAATCACTTGGAAAGGGAAGTGGAGAGGGGGAGAAGTCACTATTGAAGCAGAGACTTTTCAAGAGCTTGACAACGCTCTCAAAGCGTTGTCATCTAGAGGCAAGATACAGGAGATTTCAGAAACGAGCAAACTGAGTGTTCCGAGCATACCCTCTGTGCAAGGTTGCGCGGATGCTATTAGAGCATTGATGAAAATGGATTGGGGAAAGCAACATAGGTCAATGCGCGAGATAAAAAAAGCTTTAGATGCAAACGCGCTATATTTTTCAAAAGGAATCTTATCGGGAACATTAACTGCGATGGCCAAAAGAGGGGAGCTTCAAAGGGTAAAGGAAGAAGGAAGGTGGAAGTACCTAGCAAAATAGAGAGGTTGCAGTGAGTAGAAGCGCGCTACCATTAGGGTGGTTAGATCTAAATGGGTATCCTATCTAAAGCAGAGCTTATTAAAAGAATAATGATTGGAGAAATGCTGATCAATCCCGAGGAAAAAGAGCTGGTAGTGCAATGTCTGTTGCATCCTGAAGAAGCAGAAGTCTCTTTTACCGAGTATTTCAGGAAGGTAGCGACTGACCCTAGGCATTCAGGTAAACGCAGGCTGCTCATCAAGCGCTATATCGAACAATATTTTAAGGATAAAACTAGTGAGCAAATAAAGACACACATCAAAGACAAGTTCAAGAATATGGAAAGTCAGAAGAAGTTTAAGGAGAAAATAGTTCCTCCGATATTCATCGATTGCGTTGACCCTGAATGCCTACAAACGGCTAATTACGATCTAGAGCTGGGAGAAGATGTGTATGTCACTACAGAAAAGACTCCAACGAAATTGACCGCGATGGGAAAGGATGGCGTCGTATCGATTGAACCAGGAGAGTTTGGCATACTTATGACCAACGAATACATTTTTGTTCCTCCCGATCTGATGGGGTTTATTTCGATAAGACTTACTCACAAACAAAAGGGATTAGTGAATATATCCGGTTTTCATGTGGACCCTGGATTTTATGGTCGACTGATGTTCGCTGTGTTCAACGCTGGACCAAACGATGTCCCCTTAAGGTATAGGGAGCCGGTATTTATGATAATGTTCAATAAACTAACGGGAGACGGGTCTATAGTTAAAAAACGTAGATGGAGCGGTATGGAGAATATCCCCGTAGAGACTCTCTCAGGTCTAAGAGGAACTAGCATATCTGTTAGGAATCTCGATGAAAGGATAAAAAGATTGGAAATGTTATTCCCTATCCTGCTTACAGGCGTTATTGGCGTAGTGGTTGCGGTAGTAACCTGGGTCCTTACCCATTGGTAAGATAGGTGATAAGCATGGGGAAAAGCAAGAAAAGGTTGAAAGAAGTCTGTCTTGAAGTAACTGATATTTGCCCGATGAATTGTTTACACTGCTCTGGCAAATGTGGGCTGAGTTCTCGAAATATGCTATCTCTGCACCGAATCAAGAGGATAATTAATGAATTTTCTAGTATGGGCGGCGAGATTTTAGAGATTTCCGGCGGAGAACCGCTGATGTGCCCATACCTACCACAAATCGTCGAGTATGCAGAAAGGAACGATCTTGAAACCGTTTTGTATACTTCTGGGACTTCGTTAGATGGAGATATTGCTAAGAAATTGCAGCGATCAGGTTTGAGGAGGGTTATTTTTAACTTACAAGGAGCGATCTCAGGCACACATGAAGCTGTGACACAAGTGAAAGGCAGTTTTGGAAAAGTGCTAAATGCAATAGAGACCATGAAAATGCTAGACTTTTGGGTAGCAGTGCATTTTGTTCCAATGAAACCGAACTATAAGGAGTTAGGAGACCTCCTTCGGTTGTGTCACCTGCTTGGAGTCGATGAAGTGGGAGTCTTACGGTTTGTCCCTCAAGGACGTGGACAGACAAATAGAGCATTACTTGAGCTTTCTAGAGAGGAATTTAAAGAATTCATAAAGAACCTAATAGAGCTGACCTCTAATCACAGAAATCCAAATATCCGTGTTGGTCGTCCCATAGATTTCCGTCACCTTTTCGATCCCACTATTGTGAAGTCAGTGTGTGATGCTGGAATCTCAAGGTGCTTGATAGCTCCCGATGGTAAAGTGGTGCCATGCCCGGCATTTAAGCAAACGGAACGATACGTAGCTGGAAATGTGAAAAATAGCTCTTTGGTCGATATTTGGAACAAGTCATTCATATGGCAAGAATTCAGGCAATTTGAGTTTATGCAAATTAGTGAACCTTGCAAAAGTTGTGAGTGTTTGCATCAGTGTAGAGGTGGGTGCACTGCACAGAGGATCTTGAAACATAAGGAATATGAGGAATACAAAGGCATGTACGCAGCTCCCGACCCTTGCTGCTTCCGATTTACCACCCCGGTGGCGGTAATAGGTTCATCAAATATAAGAGTCCAAGAATGATCATAACCAGCCCGAATATAACTAACCAGAATGAGGTTCTGAGGGCTTCCATGCTGATTCGTGTCTCCATGTCTTTTGTCATCTTGGGCAATTTGTAAATCAAATGGTAATATCCGCATACCAAAATAATACCACCTAAAAGGAAAGCCGAAAATGCTATTGCATACGTCGACGGCGCTAAAAGGAATATTAATAAAATTAATAAAATAATGAATATTCCGATTGCAACACCTCCCAAAATTACTTTCTTTGAAAAATCTGACGGCGATGTTGAAGCACCCATTTTGTATACCACCTACTCCGCCAAGGGACCTTTTTTGCGGAACTCTTCTAACCTTTTTATTCCGAGGTCGAGAATTTCATTTGCGTCCATTCCATATAACACTATCATAGTAATAGTTTGTACTAACAAGTCACTAAGTGCAACCTTTAGCTCAGCTTTATACCCATCAGCAAGCGAAGGATACGCCTTCATGTACTCTATGCATTCACCAACATCAGCAAGTTGCATTGTTAAAATAGTATACCTCCTAAAAGGATCGCTTTGAGAGGCACTCAGATTCAAAACCTGCTTTACAGCTCGCAATTGTTCTACAGTTATCAACCTTTACATCTCCACAAATTGCATCAGCTCAATTATTTTTCTTTTACTTTTAAATGTTACACTTTGCGCGTGTCAATGTGCCCTTAATATAAGAACTACATTCTTATTTAGACGAGTACATATTTCTATTGAGGACTTCATATGGACCTTCGTAAAGTTCAGAGAACAAGCAGCGGAACTTTCTTTGTTTGTTTGCCGAAGGAGTGGGCTGAGCGAAACAGAATTGACCGCGGCTCTGTCGTCGCCATTTCAGAGACGGCTGATGGGCGCCTCATGATAGATGCAAAGTATAGCGCGGAGCACATTCCGCAGGTGGCGATAGTAAAGCCTACCCCTCATCTTGATCGTGAGATCATTGAAAAGTATCTTCTAGGCTATGACATCATTCGAGTCGAGGCTAAGGAGAAGATAAGCCTGAGTGATCGTGAGCATGTTAAGCAGACGTCGAGTAGGCTGGTTGGGTTGGAGATCATCGAGGAAGACCACTCTAAAATTGTTATGCAGTGCCTCTTGGAACCCTCTGCCTTTCCGCCAGAGAAGATTCTTCGACGCGAATACTCAATTGCTTCGGGCATGCATCGGAACGCCGTAACCGCTCTGATAGAGGGCGACGTACATCTGGGTAAGAATGTGGTTGCTAGGGACAACGAGGTTGACAGGCTTTATTTTCTCTTGGTGAGGATTCTTCGTACGGTGATTCAAAATCCAGGTTTGAGCGAGAAGCTGGGGATTCTTCCTATCGACTGTTTGGACTATCGTTTAGCAGCGAGTCTCGTTGAGTCTATTGGCGACCAGTCTGCTGGGATTGCTGAGAAGATTGTTGAGTTGGGGGGTGAAAAAATCGGGGCGGAGCTTTCCAAACTCATTCAGAATTTTCACAAGGTTGTTTACGATTCTCATGAGAGTGCCCTGAAGGCGATGTTCTCTCGTGATGTCTCCTTGGCGGAGTCCGTGGGGGCTGAGAGGGAAAAGATTGCGGGGGATCTTCATGAGATTGAAAAGGTTGTTCAAACCCAGCCCACTGAAGTTGCTTCACAGGTTCTTGCTGCTGTTTCTTCGATGGGTCGGATTTACGATCACAGTGTGGACATTGCTGATTTGGTTATGTCGAGGCTTGTTTAAGATAGTTTAGCGCAACCAGTTTTTCCGAGAAAACACTGTTTCCAACATTCTTCTGTTATTAGGATCCAAATAGGAGGAGAACAAAATGCTTTTAGATGCCGAACCACTCTCAAAGTTCGGGTGGGCGAGCCGGGGTGGCAGAGTGGTAAGACGGGTCCACACATGCGCTGGCCTCGAGATCCTTCGGAGTTTGGGAGCCAGAAGAGCGAGCCAGTGG
>Ga0315306_10000135_pt1 | contig 35082 bp, 31 predicted proteins | sample TDP1_MG_FD_203803 | JGI IMG/M metagenome (GOLD analysis project Ga0315306, IMG submission 203803) | Freshwater sediment microbial communities from Lake Towuti, South Sulawesi, Indonesia - TDP1 | ecosystem: Environmental > Aquatic > Freshwater > Lake > Sediment | place: Indonesia: South Sulawesi... | reverse complement strand
GGCTGGGACTGGACAAGAATCGTTTGCAGCTTGCGTGGATAAGCGCCGCTGAAGGCGAGAGGTTCGCTTCTAAAATCAAAGAAATGCAGGGCATCGTGGACAAAGTGAGCAAAGAAGAGATAGAAAAAACCGTAGCAACGTTCAGTGCAAAAGAAGAATGAAGTTGCTCTGGAGGAGCACGAGCCAAGGAAACATTTTATGCTCTACCATAGAGTAACGATCTTGCAACCGTTTTCGTTCTAAAAATAAGAGGGGAGCCTAATTAGGCTAGAATCCTCTCGATCGCTCCTACCTCCGCCTCCTCCACCAGCGGAACCCCTGTGGTCTTCGCCGCTCTCTCGGTTAACGAAACGATATCGTTTCTGTCTAGCAGATCCAGCTTCCACTTCCTTGTGCCCGCCATGAGCTGCATCAATCCAACTCTGATCCTTTCGTATAGGTAGGTGTACAGTCCTATAGCTTCCCATGGAATCTCTTTGAATCTCTCCCCATACTTCTTCTTCAGTTCAGGCGCGGCGACGAAAAACTTGTCAGGAGTGTCGCCGTATCGCTCCGCGAACGTTCTCGGCAGTCTACCTTTCTCGGCCAGCTCTTTGAAGTACGAGGATTTCATCACCGAGAGGAGGGGCGATCTCCCCATCAAAACCGCCTTCACGTAAGGTCCTTTGCCGAAGTTGCTCATGGCTATGGCTTTGAACATCTGTGATTCCTTGATGAAGCCTCCAGCCATCAAGATGTCAGGCACGTGCCTGCCCTTCTTTCTTAAGAGTTCGCAGCACTTCAGAACCTGCGCTTCAAGGTAGACGGTGGGGGTGCTCATCTCATCCATCATGGGCACCGGGCTCATCCCTGTCCCTCCTCCTGCACCATCAAAGGTTACTGCTTCGATCTTCGCTTCGGAAGCCAGTTTCATGGTGAACGCAACGTCGGTTGGTCGGTAAGCCCCGGTCTTCAGGATCACGTGCTTGGCGCCTTGGCTGCGAAGCCAGTCGATGTCTTCGAGAAAGCCCTTTTCGGTTGGGATACCAACCCTGCTGTGTCTCTCAAAGGATTGGAACACACCCTCTCGGAAGGCTTCCTGAACGGTTTTGTCCTCGGGATCTGGAATCACGATGTATCCCCGCTTTTTTAGCATGATAGCCTTTTCGAGGTCTCTTATCCTGACTTCTCCCCCGATGGCTTTGGCTCCTTGACCCCACTTTCTTTCGATAACGTTAGCTTCTAGTTTGGATATGGCGTAAACGTCCACGCCCAGCCTCTGATCTTCTACGTTTGTCTGAACCACTACGTCGCCGTGTTTTCCGTCCCAAAACTTTCTGAAGGCGTCTACCCTGCGCTTAAGCTCCTTCGAATAAGTCACTTTGCCCTTTTCAATTTTGGATTCACGGTCCATCCCGCACACGTTTTCTCCGATGATTAGGAGGATGCCTGAGAGGGCAGCGCCGACCGCCAAACCATCCCAGTTCAACCTAGCCACATCGGTGGATCCGAAGGCTCCGTTCACAATGGGTATCTTAAGCGGGATGCCCGCAACTTTGGTTTCCACATTCACGTTTTCAAAGAGCGCCACATCGGAGTCTGCTTTTATTCCTTCAGCTTTGAAGAGGGATGCTTGAATATTGAAGTGAGACCAGTCTAGGCCAAAGTCTTTTAGGGCTCCGGCGGTGCTGGCTCCAAACTGTACGGGCTCTGGATAGAGGGCTTCTCTCCCTCTAAAGGTGGAAAGCCCCACTTCGCAGAGGAAGGGGCAGTCTCGGACGCATAGAGGACACATGCCGCTCGTTGGACTTGTGTCTTTCACCCTTGTCACTGTTCCAGTGGTGGATTTGCTGTTTAGGTACGAGGAGTTTTTTTGAACGCGCTCAGTCATTTTTCATCACACCTTTACGTTTGTAAACAGAGTAATGTGGGTAACCCCCATCTAACTTTTAAAGATTATGTCTCTGGAAGTGAAACAAGCCATTTTACGCCCTAATTTAAGGTTGTTTCCCCCAACTGTAGGTTTTATATCTAACAGCCGTATCTTACTGTTAGAACGAACCTTTTATTTGAGAAGGGTGAAGAGCGTTGTCGACAAAAGCATCCATCAAGGACGAGGATTTTGTGTTTGAGAACACGCCAGTCAGAATTATAGTGAACAGAAACTGTCCCAAGATCGAACTGGCTGGTTTAAAAATTGGGCCCTTCCAAGAGGGAAAGGAATATGAGGTCATGTTCTGGATAGCTGAAGAGCTGGAAAAGGCGGGAATAACGCATCTCAGGGAGGAAGAAATGCTGGACGCAATGAAACTCCACAAGATTCACTGGAAGGAACGCGTTCAGTCGGTTAAAGAAATCTCCTCCCTACCAGAGGACTTCTATCCCCGTTTGCGCCGCTATCTTTCCAGCCTAAGGGAAGATGCAGTGAAAAAACCCGAAAAAATGAAAGAGTATGAAAGGATGTCAGGTCTTTCCCGTGACATCGTTGATTGCAGACTCAAAAAAATAATTTCCCTAGCCTCCACATCCGCGCAAACCGAACAGTTTCTTAAGAGCATGACGAAAGAGGAGCGCGCAATCTACAAGCGCTTACATGCGATTATCAGTAATTGGAGGAAAAAAATTCTGAAAGTTGGGTGAAGCATTGACAGAAGAAGCATTAGTAGCGGATCCTCAGGAGCGGTTTCAAGACTTTTTCAGGTCAGACAAGTATCGTCAACGATTTTCAGAGATGGCAATCGTCAGCAAAACTTCGTTAGTTGTGGATTTTGAAGACTTACTAGCAACGGACTCGGCGCTGGCGGAAAGTGTCATTGAGAGACCGGACCAGTATTTGGAGCACGCAAACCGTGCAGCTTTGGCTCAGTTGCAAATAGAGGAACCCGAGTACGCTGAAGAAATTGGAAAGGTAAGCGTTCAGTTTAAGAATTTACCTGAAACCACATCGCTACGAGAGTTGGGATCCGATCATATTGGAAAGCTGGTTATGCTTGAGGGCATTGTTGTGCGTGCCACACCTGCCAGACCCATGGTTACTCGGGGAGCCTTTCGTTGTAGAAGGTGTGGAACCGTCACCTACGTCGACCAAACAACTCCGTTCTTAACGGCTCCTTCCCAATGCACCGACCCAGCTTGCAGGAGAACAGGACCCTTCGACTTCCTTCAGGAACAAACCACGTTCATCGATTCCCAAGAAATCCGCATCCAAGAAAGGCCAGAGGACCTCCCACCAGGCCAACTTCCACGCTGGATAAACATCAAGCTGACTGAAAAAGACCTTGTTGACGTAGCTAGGCCAGGCGATGACGTGGCTGTGGTGGGAGTTGTGCGGGCTGCCGCCCCAACTCTGCCTAGGGTGGGAACCCTTCGGTTGTTTCTAATGCATCTGGACGCAAACTTTGTAGACGTTTTGAGCAAAGAACCGGAGGCGGTGCTCACTACGCCTGAGGAGGAGAAGCAGATACTGGAGCTGGCAAGAGACCCTTGGATTCATCGTAATGTCGTTCGGTCGATAGCGCCCTCCATCTACGGTTATGAGCACGTGAAAGAGGCGATCATGTATCTTCTCTTCGGAGGAATTCCCAAGCAGTTCCCCGACATCAACATACGGGGAGACATGAACGTACTCCTGATAGGGGACCCCGGAACAGCCAAGTCGCAACTTCTACAATACGTGGCAAGGATCGCTCCACGCGGCCTCTACACCTCTGGTCGAGGAACCACAGCTGCAGGTCTAACCGCGGCGGTGCTTCGCGATCAGCAAGGGGGAATGACCCTTGAGGCAGGAGCGCTGGTTCTCGCAGATAAGGGAATTGCTTGCATCGACGAGATCGACAAGATGCGCCCTGAGGATAGGGTGGCTATACACGAAGCGATGGAGCAACACACGGTTTCGGTGGCTAAAGGAGGCATCGTGGCTACTCTTAACGCTCGAGCCGCGGTTCTGGCTGCGGCAAACCCAGCCTTGGGTAGGTATGAGCCCTATCGAACGGTGGCGGAGAACATAGCTCTTCCAATTACAATTCTGTCCAGGTTTGACCTCATCTTTGTTTTGAGAGATGTGCCGGAGAAGGAGCTGGACTCTAAGATGTCTGAGCACATACTCACTCTTCACAGAACTGGCACGGTTCCAGCTGAACCACCAATACCACCTGAGCTCCTTCGAAAATACGTCAGCTACGCCAAAAGTTTCAAACCCGTTTTGACGGACGAAGCTTTCAGCCGTGTCAGAGACTTCTACCTGACCATGCGTTCGGCCAGCGAAACCGAAGGAACACCCATAGCTATAACTGCCCGTCAACTCGAGTCCCTTGTGAGGCTGGCTGAGGCTAGGGCCCGCATTGCCCTCCGAAAGGAGATTCTGGCTGAGGACACTGAGGCCGCCATTGCCATCATGAAAAGGTCGCTTGAAGAGGTTGGAATCGACGTTTCGTCTCACAAAATGGATATTGACCTCATTATGACTGGCAAACCCAAGAGTCTTCGTGACAAGTTGGGAGTTGTCTTGACCACTATTGTTACGTTGGAGAAGGAGACGGGGATGGTTGAAAAGTCGGCGCTTCTTGAAAAGCTTGAAACCGAGTATGAGATTGTGGGGGCTGAGGCAGAGAAGCTCATAGGGCAGCTGCTAAAAGAGGGAACCATATACTCTCCAAGAGAAGGATACCTAAAGAAGACCTAGCTAAAAGGGCGCAAGCCTTGAAGATCGAAGACCCGCGAACACCTGAATCTGCAAAACAGGCCGTTTGAGAATCCGAGTCTAAATTAGGATTCCCTTTCATCAGGTGTTTACATTTTGATTTGGTATAGAAGAATTTATTATCATGTTGGTGTTGTATTATGTACTCGGAGAAAGGAGACTCTTTATAGAAGGTTCATCGGAAAATGAAGTTAAGAGCATCAGAAATAATTCTGACAGTGCTTCTGATAGGCATGTTAACGTTGGCATTTAACATTTCGGTAGTAAGAGCAGAGCCTATCACTTTGTCTCCGGGTTACTATGAAACCAGCGAGTTTCTCATAGGTAGTGTAGCTGTTGGGGTGATATTTCCAGAGAGCAATGGTAGCATTGACCCTTCTACTGAAGACTGGACGGATGCTGAGAAATCTTTGGTGATCACTAAGATAACAAGCGCCTTGAACTGGTGGGCAGGTTACAACCCTTCTGCAGACGTTACTTTCTCTATGGAGGTTCACTATCGGGTACCGACAAGCTATGAGCCTATTAGCCGTTCGTTGTGGGATCATGGGTTGTGGATTACCGAGACGATTGAGTATCTTGGATATCCAAGTGTACTTGATTACGTCAATGACCTTAGAAATCGACTTGGCACAAATTGGGCTTTCCTGATATTTGTAGTAGACAGTTCTAACGATGCTGATGGGAGGTTTACAAATGGGGTATACGCACACGGCCCCATAGGGGGCCCTTATTTCATAATGACATACGACGGTCCATATAAAGGCGGAATTACCCGAATGGTTTTCATTACTGCACATGAAATGGGGCACACATTCTATGCAACCGATGAATACAACGACATAAGAGAATACAGCGGTTATCTTAATGTCTCAGACGAGGATAGGATGGCCCATTGTCTTATGTGGTGGGATATCTTGACACTTTGCGATGCTACTCAAGGGCAAATAGGATGGCGTGACACGGATGGAGACGGCATCCTAGACATAGTGGACACTGTCCCAGACACAATGTTGAACCCCTATCTTCCAGACCCAACTTCCAACAACATTCTTGCGTACACTGGATTTGTGACCGAAGTTCCGTACACTAATCGCAATCCATACACATACACATGGCCCACACACTGCGGGACATTCTTTCCAATTCCTCGGACAAGGAGAAACATAACCATCAACACCATCACAGACGTGGAATACAGGATAGACTCAGGCGAATGGTTCAAAGCATCACCAGTAGATGGTGCATTTGATGAGGCTATGGAAAATTTCACCTTTACTACCCCACAGTTGTCTCATGGAACACATATCATTGAAGTTAGAGGAGTAAACTCAGTTGGTAACATAGAAACATCGTATGCCACGGATGTTGTAACCATCGTTCCTCCTCCGAAACCTGTTGGTGGTAAAGCAGTTCCAATAAACAAGATAATAATTAAGCCTGAATTACAGGCTTCTTGGATATGGTTATCAACAATCATGCTCCCAATGGTTGCGACAGTTGTCCTCGTTAGGCTTAAGAAAAAGAAGCAATAAATTATTCCTCTTTTCTGTAACACTTAGATTATCCATTAAACAAATGAAGAAATCGCAGTTTGTTGAAGTGACGAAGTTTGTGAAGTGAAGGAAAAAGAATAGGATATGACCTTCAATTGGTCTTGCGTCAATAACACAATAGTTCTTAAATCTCTCCAACCACACACTATCTTGGTCTACCTTGAAGATTGAAGAACTATCGATACCAGAATCAGGAAAACAAATTATAATCAACTCAGGAATCACGGAGCTCTATCCTCCCCAAGAAGAGGCTATACGTGCCGGAGCCCTAGAAGGAAAAAACCTTATCTTGGCGAGCCCCACAGCCTCAGGCAAAACCCTCATCGCCGAACTCTGCGCCCTCCAACACATATTGGAAAAAGACGGAAAGGTCCTATACCTCACACCTCTACGGGCGCTAGCCAGCGAAAAATACGAGGAGTTCAAAAAGTACACAGCCATCAGAAAGAAAAGTGGAAATAAGGTTAGCGTAGGCATCAGCACCGGCGACTACGACAGCTCTGACCCTTGGCTCGAGAGATACGACATCATCGTCACCACGAATGAAAAGGCAGACTCGCTGCTGAGACACCGAGCACGTTGGATGGACGAGATCTCTCTCGTAGTTGCGGACGAGGTGCACCTACTAAACGATGCCGAGCGCGGCCCCACCCTAGAGGTTGTGCTCGCCCGCCTCATGCAGGTAAACCCGGATGCTCAGCTTCTAACCCTGAGCGCCACCGTTAAAAACGCAGAGGAGGCAGCTGAGTGGTTGAAGGCTGGCTCCGTCACCACCGAGTGGAGACCAGTGGTGCTAAAGGAGGGTGTGCTTCTGCAAAACGAAGTTCAATTCAAGGACGGAGGGGCCCTAAAAATAGAGAAGCCGACAAAGAACCCGGCCATAAACCTTGCGGCGCACATCGTGCAGTCGGGCGGACAGGCCCTTATTTTTGCAGGAACTAGGAAAAACTCGGTTGGTCTAGCCAAAAAGGCTGCGGTTGGCATAAAATCCGTCTTGTCTAAGCCTGTGAAGCGCTCTCTAACGCGGGTCGCTGAGCAGGTTCTTGCATCGGGTGAGCGAACAAGGATAAGCGAGTTGTTGGCTGAGCTTATCCAGCAGGGAACTGCCTTCCATCACGCTGGGCTGGGCGGCGCCCACCGAAGGATCATTGAAGATGCCTTTCGAGAGGGCAAGATCAAGGTTCTAACAGCCACCCCAACTCTAGCCTTTGGGGTAAACTTGCCCGCTAGAATGGTGGTCATCCATGACTACAGAAGGTATGAACCCGGATACGGATACTACCCAATTACTGTGCTAGAATACAAACAGATGGCGGGTAGAGCTGGAAGGCCCCGCTACGACAAGATCGGAGAGGCCCTGCTCGTAGCCAAGACCGAGGACGAACGCGACTACCTGATGGATAGCTATGTCCTAGCTGAGCCTGAGAGGATATGGTCTAAGCTGGCGGTGGAACGCATCCTCCGTTCCCACGTATTAGCCACCATCGCCGCCGACTTCGCCCACACTGAACAAGGAATCTACGATTTCTTCGGCAAAACCTTCTACGCTTACCAATACGACCCCCAAACCATAAAAGGAATGATCGCTAGGATTCTGAAGTTTCTTTTCGAAGAGAAGATGATTGAGGTGAGCGGTGAAAACGTCTACGCCACAAAGTTTGGAAGAAGGGTTTCGGAACTGTACATTGACCCAGTTTCCGCGGTCATGATCCGAGACGCCTTTTTGATTAGAGCGCCCCGTCTAACCGACATCAGCTTTCTCCACATGATAGCCCGCACACCCGACATGTTTCCAAAGCTTCGACCCTACTCCAGAGAAATCGACGAAATGACTTTATTTGTGGACGAGCATCGAGAGGAGTTTATGTTTGAGGTGCCTGACGAGTGGACAGACCGAATCGACTACGAAGAGTTTCTGGGCGAAGCTAAGCTGGCCCAGGTGTTAGACGCGTGGATAGAAGAGGTGACAGAGGACGAGACCATTGAAAGGTTTCGCGTTCAACCCGGCGACCTCTACAGGCTCGTATCAACCGCGCGATGGCTCCTGTATGCTTCACATGAACTGGCACTGTTGTTTGGTAATAAAGATCTCTTGCCACGTCTCGCAGAGCTCATGGAGCGAACTGAGAAAGGAGTGAAAGCCGAACTGCTTCCGCTCGTCAGGCTGGAAGGAATAGGCAGAGTGCGGGCACGTGTGCTCTACAGCTCCGGTCTAAAAACCATTGAGGACGTAAAGAAGGTGCCACTTGAAAAACTAGTTAGCCTACCCCTGATTGGACCAAAACTCGCCAAGAAGATTAAGGAACAGATAGGCGGGTTTGTTAAGTCCAAAGAATGGGAGAAACTGAAAAGGAGAAAGGGTTGGGAACAACAAGCCTTAACAGAGTACTCCCTAAAATCCGAGTGAATCTATTCAGCCCATGGTACAGCAAGGAAAGTCTCGGTGTCAAGAGTATCCTGAAGCCATCTAACGAATTTTGTAGCGGTTGTTTCGTCTGGCGCTTCGAATATGAAGATGGCATCGTATCTTCCGAACAAGCTGTAACGAGCTTTGAGTTTGATCTCTGGGGGCAGGGCCTTAGGCAGTCCCTTCGTCGCCTTCAACGCATCCTCCATCTTCCCTGAACGAACTGTGCACAGAGTAACGAAAATCAAGTCTTTTTCACCTCCCCCTTTTCCATCGAATGACTACTAATGTTAATGAATGTTGTTGAAAATTTTTTCTATCTCTCAGCCAACCCTCTAGCTTTTCTTTCTTTTTTCGTCTTTTGGACGGTTAAATCAACTTGTTTTAATGCTGTGCCCAGATAATTTCGCGGGTCCAACGCTTTGTCAACCTCTTTTTCACTCAGCATTTTCTGGACAGTGTCGTTTTTTAGAAGCGTCTCTTTAAAGGGCTGCTTTTCAACTTCGCTTTTTATTGCCAGTTGTCGAATGAGCTCATGGGCTTTTTGGCGGTCCATACCCTTCCTCGTGAGCGCCATCATTACAGCCTCAGACATGGTTCGCCCTTGCGTCAGTTCTAGGTTTCTACGCATCCTTTCTTCGTCTACCCACAGGTCTTTCAGAACTGTTGTCATTAGGGCTAGCATGTAGTCGGTGAGGATGCAGGCTTCAGGGATGATGAACCGCTCTGCAGAGGACTGCGTTAGGTCTCGTTCGTGCCAAGTCGGGATGTTCTCTAGAGCCGGCGTAACAAGGCTTCTCATGACCTTTGCTAATCCGCAAACCCTTTCACAGACCATGGGATTGCGTTTGTGAGGCATCGTTGAACTGCCAACCTGCCTCTCCCTTTCAAAAGGCTCAAAAACTTCTCCTATTTCCGGCCTCTGCAGTTCCCGAATTTCAGTTGCCATATTATCCAGTGTAGATGCAATTATGGCTAGGAAGCAAATGAACTCAGCGTAACGATCCCTTTGCACAATTTGTGTAGAAATATCAGCTGGCTTGATGCCGAGCCTTTCCATAACAAGCTCCTGAATTTCCAAAGCCTTTGGACCGAAGCCAGCCTGGGTTCCGACGGCGCCACTCATCTTCCCAGCTATTAGGCGTCCCCTACATTCTCGGAGACGTTGAATATGCCTAGCGATTTCCCTCATCCAAACAGCGAACTTGAACCCCAACGTGATTGGTAGGGCATGCTGGCCGTGAGTCCGGCCCATCATCATGGTTTTCTTGTATTGCTCCGCCCTTTTAATCAGAACCATTTCTAAATCGCTCAGTCTTTTTTCAATTAGATTCAGAGCTTCTTTCAGTTGAAGTGCGGTTGCCGTGTCTAAAATGTCAGAGCTTGTGGCTCCGAGGTGAACATAGGCTCCGCTTGGTCCACATGTTTCAGCCAATGCTTGGACCAGCGCCATTACGTCATGTTTGATTTCTCTCTCGATTTCTTTCACGCGACTCAGTTTGACATGCTGTGTCGAGGACATCTCCACAATTTTTTCGCTGTCCTTTCTCGGAATGTTTCCAACTTCTCCGTGTGCCCAGGCTAGGGCTGCCTCTACGTCTAACATCCTTTGAAGCCTGTTCTCTTCATCAAAGACTCTCCGCATCTCCTGTGTTCCATAGCGGCCAGTGTCGATTGGAAGAATGGGCAATCTTGTTCTCCTCCGCAACGATATTTAGCAATATGCTAGAAATTAACATTTACCAATTTCGCAGATAGTATGGCTAGAACTTTTACGGCAAGAAGAGTGACAAGATTAGTCGTAGTCCAGAGAAGAACACAATTATTGCATCTGGCGACAGAGCGTTTATCTCCTTAACCGCGTCTTGAAAAGGTCCCTCGCGAAACTGTGGACCACAGTGAACAGCAGAAATCTGAACTAACAACATCTGCTTATCCCACAAACCTAAGGGAACAGATAATCATCCTAATAAGTGCTTTTTCCCTTTTTAACACGTACTCATTGCAAACTGCCCTTCAACTGGAGATTTGAAAACCATGGGCGCGATGACTGCTGCCGTAGACAGGAGAGGAGAAAACGCTGTTCCTAGCGTCTTTGCCATGCTTAAGGAGCTGATCCACCGAGGAGCCGATGCTCACGGAGTTGCCACGCCAAACTCTGTGAGAATAGCCAGATCAATCCAAGAACTATCGGATGAAAACATTAGTTCAAGCGTTGCCTTGGGCCACAACCTATCCAAAGTTGTTTCGAGGGACCACGCGCAACCAGTTCTAGGCGACGATTTTGCACTGGTGTTTGAGGGGCGACTGTTCCCATCCCCCAACATCTCTGAGGTTGACCATGTTCTGAAGAGACTTAAGGATGATCCTCAGAAAAAAGCTGGAGGCGTCATCGAGGAACTTGACGGGTCATACACATTTGCCATAGCGCAGGCTGAAAATGTGATTGTTGGCCGAGACAGCTTAGGAGCAAACCCGCTTTACTACGGCGCGAACAGAACAACCCTTGCTGTGGCATCTGAGCAAAAGGCTCTGTGGGCACTTGGAATAAAGAACACGAAGTCGTTTCGCCCGGGAAACTTGGCGGTGATCAATGCTCAAGGCTTCACCTTTCAACCGATAAAAACTGTGGTGCAGCCTCCAATCGAGCCCATGGAAATGGAAACGGCAGCCAAATGTCTCCAAGAACTTTTGTTGGAATCCGTGAGGGAGAGAGTTTCCGATGTTGAAGAGCTGGCGGTAGCCTTCTCAGGGGGATTAGACAGCAGCGTCATCGCAGCGTTGGCTAAAACCTGTGGAGCAGACGTCCACCTCGTTTCAGTGGGGTTGAAGGATCAACCTGAGATTCGACACGTAAAAGCAGCGGCTGAGGCATTGAAACTGCCTCTTTACCTCCAAACATACACTATCAACGATGTTGAGCATGTTCTCGCCAAGGTTCTGTGGCTAATCGAGGAACCCGACGCGGTAAAAGTTAGCGTCGCAATCCCATTCTACTGGGCAGCCAAAGTTGCGTCAAAGCTGGCGTGTAGAGTTCTATTGGCTGGACAGGGAGGCGACGAACTTTTCGGAGGATATCAAAGATATCTCAGAGTCTACGCGCAATCCGGCGCTACGGCAGTTCAAGAAGCTATGCACCGTGACACATCCCTGTCTTACGAGATGAATCTTCAAAGGGACAATCAAACGTGTTCTTTTCATCAAGTGGAGCTACGACTCCCATTTCTAGATCGTGAAGTAGTGCGTTTCTCTCTAAGTCTGCCTGTAAGCCTTAAGATAGAGTCTGCGGAAGACCACCTGCGAAAGGGGGTGTTGCGGCGGGCGGCTCAAAACCTTGGCATACCCTTCTTTATTGCAAACAAACCGAAGAGGGCTGTTCAATACGCAACTGGTGTGGATAAGGCTCTTCGAAGATTGGCGAGAGGAGAAGGTTTAAGCCTCAGGGAATATGTTAAGAAGGTTTTCCGAGAAATCTATCCAAGCGTGAGAGGGGTAAAATGAAGAAAACAGCTGTCCTATTCACTCCAAAGTATTTAGATCACAATCCTGGACGCAACCACCCCGAATCGCCGGACCGCCTAAGGGTAATCATGAAAGAGTTGAAAGAGAGCGGTCTCCTGGAGTCAGAAAGATGCTTGATTCTTGAGCCTGAGCCTGCCAGCGTCAGTGATGTGGAGCTCGTTCACGAGGCCGACTACGTTCGGCTTGTTGAGCGATGTTGCTCCTTTGGTGGTGGTCGTCTTGACCTCGGTGACACGGTAGTCAGCCCAAAAAGCTATGAAACGGCCCTCTACGCGGTTGGAGGGGCAATTAGGGCTGTTGACCTCGTTATGGCTGGAGAGTTTCAGAACGCCTTTGCTTTGGTTCGTCCCCCTGGTCACCATGCTGGTTCCAACTATGCCATGGGATTCTGCCTCTTCAACAACGTTGCTATAGCTGCTGTTCACCTTCTTCGCGATTTCGGTCTTAAGCGCCTTCTGATTTTAGATGTGGACGCCCATCACGGAAATGCAACTCAGGAAATCTTTTACGAAAACGATAGGGTTCTCTACATAAGCCTGCATCAGGACCCCACGAGTTTTCCTGGAACAGGTTTTGTAGACGAGGTGGGCAAGGGAAAAGGGTTGGGGTACACGGTGAACATACCGTTTCCCTACCGAACCGATGATCAAGCCTATCTTAAAGCCTTCAACCATATCGTGGTCCCAATTATTCGACAATATAAGCCGCAGTTCATTTTTGTTTCCTCAGGCTTTGACGGACACTACACGGATCCGGTTGCAAGCCTTTCCCTCTCCTCCTCCATCTACCTCAAAATCTTTAGGACGGTGTTGAGTTTGGCGTCTCAGTTCTGTATGGGAAAAATTGTGGCGGTTTTAGAGGGGGGTTACAGCCTTAGTTTTCTTGGAAAAATGGCAACTGGAGTAATTGGGAGGATGGCTGGCATTTCATACACTATTCGAGATAAGCATCCCGTTGCAACCCCTGAAATACGGAAAAAGGCTGAGGAAACTATAGGAGAGGTTAAGCGCACTCAATCCTCTTTTTGGGACCTCTGAATACAGGTTTTGTTCTGTTATGTGCAAATGGAAAATGGGAAGCAGAGTTTATTCAATGATCTCGATGGCGCTGTTGGGACATTGTACTTCACATGCTCGGCAGACAAGGCATTCGTTGAGGTTTACGACAGTTGATTTCTCGTTTCTAATCTCAAGGACTTCTACGGGGCATATGTCCACACATGTTCCGCATCCATCACACTTTTCGAGGTCGATCTTGATCTCCACCATGAATGGTCACCATCCTTTTGAATCCTTATGAAATAAACTATCCACAATAAAAGCGTTTTTGTACTAGCGGATTTCTTCTCGAAGTCTCAGAAGCGCCGAATCTATGGTTGTCTTCGCCCTGTCCATCCGGCGGCGATATCCGTGAAGGAGCCCGCGATAAGCCTCAGTAGAGATTTCTCCGCGTCGATATCGAGCCTCAACCCTTCGGATGTCCGTTTCCACTCCCTCCAGCTCGGTTTCAGCAACCTCAATCTGCCTTATTATGTCGGCGTATCGTGGACCCGCTGTGCGTATCTTCTGTCGGAGACCAGTTAGATCTCGAGACAGAACTGAAAGGCGGCTTTCAAGGGTTCTCTTCCGCACCCTATATCGTCTTCTAGATATCTTTCCTCTCCGCGCCTGCCGTTCCATCAATTCAAGCTCCCGGAGAATTCTCGTTTTCTCTCCATACTCATCAACGAAGCTTTGGAGGTCCTTTGGGGGAACAGGAACTATTGGAACCACAGGCTTGGGAGCACGCCATACAATAGCTATGGCTGCCACAGCAGCGGTTAATATTCCTATCCATAGAGTGGGACGAAAGGATGCCCAAAACACGAGGTGTGTGTATGTGAAGTTGAAGTTGAGATTGTGGAGAGGTGTAGCGTTGCGGAAGATGAAAGTTACGGTTTCTTGAAACACGTTTTTCTGAACGCTGTACGGGTTCACCGATGAGGATTGGAACTCAGCTCCCTCTGGCAATGTCACGGTCACGGTTAATTTATGTATCGTCCAGTCGAAGTGCTCAAAGAAGTTGAAGACCAGTTTAAAGTCGTGCCAACCGTACCGGTTAACATAGTTTTTCCACGGGAGCTGATAGGTCACTGTGAACTTTCCTGTCTCATTTATTTCCAAAGGGGTTCTGAAACGTATCGTTGCTTCTTCCCCTTCTAGGGATACTGAGAGATCGGCTGAAATGTCTCGTGCGGAAACGTCGTAGGCGCCTTGAGGCAAGTGTACCATTATGTCAGAAAGGTTGCCCCATGTTTTGCTTGTTATATGATAGAAGTCAGATAGAAACATATTTTCCCACTGATCCAACGCTATCTCTCGCTTTATCTCGTTGGCTTCAATCATGGGAGAGGCACCGGATTTGCTAAACCTTAACGCGCCAGTCTCATCCGTAAAGCTTTCAAGTGGACTTTTTGTGCGGTTCAAAACCAGACGAGTACCCACGGTGGTTTCATTGAAGGCGTGAGAACTTGCTATGTAGTCGGCGTTGCTTGGAAGAGTAACCGTTACGTTGCATGTGTCTGTTTCTTGAACTAGACTGGGGTACAGGGGAAAGTTCACATCAAAGTCAGTTAAGCTCTGTTGGGAAACAAGGTTTGAGAAGACGCAGGTCACCGTGAATTCATAGGATCCACCGTCGCTTATGTCCACTGGAGTGCCAAAAATCACGTTTATTCCATAGAAGTCGACCCTTCCCAATCCAACGTCAAGGACCACGACATGCTGTGCATCAGGGTTCGAGGCATCATAGGCGAAGCAGTAGTCAAGGTTAGAGCCATACTGAAGGGGAAATCCCATCGAAAAATTTTGTAGTGGTTCTCCACTTTCGCCGGTCCCGGACAGCCTTATGGTGTCATTGATGATAACCAGTCCTCCTTCTCGAACCTCCACCGCATGATCTACATGGCTCACTTGAAAACTTGCGGAAGATGGGGTTGCACTAACGCGGGGAGGAGCAAGGGTTGAGAGCAGGAGGAGAAGACAAAACAAGAGTAAAAGCGGTGGCAACGACGCTCTCTTCAAACGAAACACCACACTAACCATTATTCCTTCCATTTGTTTTCCGTATCTATTCTCAATCATCCTTATTTGCTTTTGGAAAAGTCTGTCAGCCTTTTATCTCTCAACTCAACATACTGGTTCACTCTCCGAGCCAAACTTACTCCGATGACCCGCTCAAGATCTGAAGGCGCAGTAAACGCATTCGTTTCTGCAGTAGATGTGAACTACGCTGCGGTCTCAGCGGGCGCCCAGCCTCAGAGAATGCCACTTGTCTCTTCTTCGTATGACCTTTGACACCATATTCAGCCGTCAATAAATGGTAGTGGATGAGAAAATTATTGTTTGAGCAAAATTTTTGCCTACTGGAGAATGCCAGCCTTCATTCTAGAGGGAGCCTTGTTTGAAGTAGTAATCATCCTCTTTATTTGATCCGAAGCTTCTTACACCCCTTTCCTTGAGCTGTTTCCTAAGCTTCTCAGCATATTCGCTGCTGATTTCTCCTCTTCTCTCCATATAGCTGATGATTTCTTCTGCCTGTTGTTCGTTGTCGCATCGGCGGATGAAGTCGATCACGTCCGGCATGTATTCGGCGAACTTATTTGAAGAAGCCTTCTCCCCAGTTTTGATATCTGATCGAACTGAGCTTATCGCTATCTTTTGTTCTTCACCCTCAAGTTCCTCTGCTAGGTGTGGAAATATCTTCCTAAACCTTTTCTTTTCGATTTCCATCCCAGTTCAGCCTCACACGTGGGTGGCTGCCTCTTTCCGAGCACGCTCATTCTCTTCTATGAGAAAACGTCTATTTAAGCCCACGTGAACGTGATCCCAAGGCAGCGGCTCACTCATCTCTTTGCTTCGCGTATACTTCTCCAACGAGACGTTAGAATCTCTCAACGCCCGCCGCCAAGCGCCCAAGCCTCCACCGTAACGGGCGGCAAGTTCCACAACCTTCCCAACCTCTCGCTTGCCTAGAGAAAGGAATGCTTGAATTTGAGCGCGGCGAGGGTCTAGGCGGCTGATCCTGAACCTTCGGTCTCCTTTGAGCCGCTCCTTCAATAAGCGTAGACTCTTTCGGATGTAGGGGATGGGCGGAAACGCCTCCCACTGAAACGGTGTGTGAGGCTTGGGGATCAAAGGATTAACGCTGAGGTGTATGGACTGAGGTCCATACCCAAGGTCGGCGATACGTTTTGACAGTTGCGCGATAGCCTCAACCTCTTCAGGCGTCTCTCCGGGTAAGCCGATTACAAAGTACAGTTTTAGGCGCCTAACTCCGTGTTGCAAAAGTGTTCTAGCCGCGTCGACTATTTGCTCGTCATCCATGACCTTGTTAATGATAGTGCGCATGCGTGGAGTAGAACCGTCCGGGGCCAATGATATCCTCCGCTGCCTTCCCTTAGCCAACGACTTGGCTAATCGCTCAGTGACAGCCGTTGCCAGTATTGAAGGGATGGAAAGCTCTAGTCCGCGTGAGGCAATTGATTCGCAGATATCTTCAAGTCTAGAGTGGTCGGACAAATCTGATCCAATGAGCGAGACTTTTTTCACTGGCGTGTAACGCATGCCCTCCTCCAGTATCTCCTCAATTTTGGATAGACTTCTTTCCCGCTTTGGACGTCCAATATGTCCGATGAGACAGAAGCGGCAGCATCGACTGCACCCCCGAACAGCCTCGACGACGAAAGTTTTCCCGAAGATTGGCATGTAGGGGCTTCGCTGACCAACCAGAGGAACTTGCTGCGCCACTGGACAAGGAGCCTGGTTAAGATCCTTAACCCATACACGATCCACGGGATTTGAAACGGCGGAAACGTACACTCCTTTCAGGTCAGCGAACTCTTCAATACGCTTCGCTGGCTTTTCAAACTCCTTAAGGCGATCGATTAAAGGGTCTAAGACAGTTTCAGCCTCACCTATAACGAACAAGTCAACGTATTCAGCGAGGGGTTCGGGGTTTTCCGTTGCGCACGGTCCGCCAGCTATGACCAGAGGGCCCTTTGAGGTTCGGTCATCTCTTCTCGGTGGCACATCCGATTCTAACAGCATGCGGATTACGTTCACGTAGTCCTGTTCGTACTGCAGAGTGAACGCAACTACGTCAAAGTCTTTGAGAGGTCTGTTGGATTCGAGGCTTCGAAGAGGCTCCCTCCGGGTTGGGATAAAAAGTCTTTCACAAGCCACGTCCTCTCGTGCGTTCAAAAGCGCATACAGCAACCGCACGGTCATCCCAGCCATGCCAGCGCGATAGACATTGGGATAGCAGAGCGCAACCGTCAGGTCTACACTTCTCCAATCCTTCTTGATGACGTTAAGTTCGGGTACGAAAGGCATTTGGGTCACAAATAAGCATGTGTATTGTCGCCATTAAACGTTATCTAGAACAACCTAAGTTGCGTACATGTTAGTTTTTTCTTTTTCAAAATTATCTAAATGCTCTTGAAAAATCTTATAACGCCTACGCGCGTAATAAGCGTCGTTTTAATTTTAACTCTTCGTCATCTTTCTCGAGGGTCACGTTTACACTTCCAGCATTCTGTTGCATCAATTGGATTTAAGGCTCCGCAATAAATACAGCTTATTCTTTCCATTCTCTCTGGCGGTATCGTGGGGGCTCCTAAAACTCTATCTCTATCCTCGGTTACGCGTCTTAAGTAAAGCTCAACGTATCCACATTTTGGACAAGCGGGAGCTTCTATGGCGCATCTTGTCCCTATAGTTCCAGCTTCATCAGGGGTCCAGTATACTCCCGAACCAACGGTAATTATGTCCAAGGGGTTGTTCCTTTCAATTATATAACCATACCTCATTGTGGTACCGCACTTGGGGCAGGGTTTTTCTTCAGTTGATTCTGATGGGGTTCTCTCGTTTGGCAATTTTTACACCAATTATCTGAGTGGCGATAGCCTTTATAAAGAATAATGCGTGCGCACAACTAAGCATGTGTGTTGTTGCCATTAAACGTTATCCAGAACAAGCTAAGTTTAATTAAACGTTAGTTGTGCGCGAGGCAAATGGTTGTTTTATTGAGGAGATAGGTCGGATTTCGAAAATATATCAGTGGGAGAAATAAGCAGTATATTAAATAACACGATACAATATACTATCTGGATGTGAACACATGTCAGAAGATCCCAAACAGATTTTGGAAACCATAAGAAAACGTGAACTGGACATAGAAATATTGCAGTTGCAGTTGAAACACAACTTAACAAAGAAAAGGGCGGAATCTAAACTCTTGATTATGTACTACAAGGCCTGCAACGCCATGTCAAAAGCCAAACTTGTGATGTATGGAATTAACGGCTGCAACATCAAAGCACCCCAACCGCCAAATCCAGTTGATAGATGGAACGATCGTCAACGAGATAAATTCTAACCTAAGCCGTTTGACAATTTATTTTCTTAGAACTTCCACAGCTTTGCGACGCACACCAACATTGTTTCAAAGCCTTAAAGAGTTGTTTACCTTACACAGAAAATGAATGTTACAATTAACAACGTTCATTTTTCTCCATTTCTACACCGGCACAAACTTCTGAAGAGGATTTTCCTCAAGAACTCTCTTAAGCTGAAGGTAGCTTAAACCAGTCATAAAGTCCCCGTATATTTCACATCGTTCTTTAATGCTAATTCTTTCAGGACTTCGAACCACAACCTCCACCTTGTTGCCGGACGAGAGAATCAGGTGGATGTGAAAGGATGCTTCTTTCTTACCTCGCTTTGTCACGGAGATCCACTCGGTTTTCGCTATCTTGAAGTTGCTTTTCTGAAGTTGGGCGAGAACAGCTTTTGGGTCTGAGGAAAACGTGGCTATGTCTATGTCGCTGTTTTTGCGGGCTGTTCCTCTCCAGACACTTCCTACAAGTTTTGGGTGAAACTTTTTTAGGAGCTCCATTACTTGGAGGGCTTCTCTTCGCATTTGAAGCAGTTGCTCTTGCCTCGACTGTCCCTCCCTCTCCTCGGCGATCTTGTCCAGCTCTTCTGCAACTTCAAGGTTGCTGGGGAGAACCCTAGCTCCCAATGTTTTGGCTGCCCTCTCTTTTGCCTGTTTATACTCCTTTTCCTGTGACGTGTAAAGCAGGATGGCGGCTTCCTGGGCGACTCGCTTCTTCAAACCTAATGAGCGGCTGTCTCTCAAGATTCCTTTTCACCCGGAGATTTAGCAAAAGCAGAATATTGCTATGCGGCGATGGTGGGTTGAAGGGTGAGTTTGGACTTTCGGATGCCCATGTGGCGCAGAGGAGCTACTTTCTTCGCCTCGTTGTAGATGTCAGACGCAATTTTCTGCAGAACCACCTCTTGAACAAACTGGTCAAACGTGAGAGCATCTGCTTTTTCTCGAATAATTTTCCCCATGACGTCGCGTATCGCTTTTTCCTGCGAGGTTTTGATACGGGCTAGGGTGAACGCGCAAACCCCCAGCCTCAGTTGGTAACCGTCCTTTGTTGTGACATTGAGAACAGCGTCAACTCGCGTGGTTCTCCTTCGAACGAGGCTCCTCAAATAGTCACGGGAGTATTCGTGCCCCTTAAAGATGGTGTGGGCGGTTTTTCCCTCTACATCGGTGACCTGAAAATACATCTTTAGGTACTGATGCGCAAAATCGTTGGTGAGCTCGTAAAGCGTGGCGTCTACGGTCCTTCCCACCAGTTTCTCCGGATCGTCGGATGGCACAGCTCCCAGCTCAGCTCCTCCGAAGTAGGATGGAGAAACTATTACGTACCAGTCCTTGCCACGCCACTTATCCCCTACATGTTTCTTCTTCTTTGCTGACACGGTGGTCCTCCATTGCAACTGAAAGTTTGCGCGGTGATATTAAAAGTTTTAGCGTGGCTCTATCTTTTCTATTCCGTCCATGAACGGTCTTAAAACCTTGGGGATTGTGACAGAGCCGTCCCTTTGTTGGAATTGCTCTAAGATAGCCATCATTGTTCGACTTGTTGCGAGGGCGGTGTTGTTGAGGGTGTGTACAAAACCAGCTGGGGCTTGCCCTTCTTTCTCTCTGAATCTTATGTTTAACCTCCTGGCTTGGTAATCCGTGCAGTTGGAATTGGAACCAACCTCCCTGTACTCTCCGTCGGCCATCCAAACTTCTACGTCGTACTTCTTCGCCGCTATCATCCCAATATCTCCAGTACAAACGTTAACAACCCTGAAGTGCAGTCCCAAGTCGTTGTAAAGGTCCTCGGCGTTCCTTTGTAGCTCCTCATGAAATCTCCACGAGTCTTCTGGCAGACAGAAGATGAACTGTTCAACCTTGTTAAACTGATGCATCCTGAACATCCCCTTGGTGTATTTACCGTGCGCACCGACTTCCTTCCTGAAACATGGACTGACCCCAACAAATTTTATCGGTAAATCCTCCTTGTTAATCACCTCGTCCATGAAGATTGCGGCCATGGGGTGTTCGCTTGTCGCTATTAAGTAGAGGTCTTCCTTCTCTATTTTGTAAAGCTGATCTCCAAAGAATTCTAGGTCAGTAACTCCTAGGTAGGGCTTCTTACGCATCATGAATGGTGGCTCTATAGGCAGATAACCCCTCTTTCTCATGAAATCTATCGTGTAGTTTAGGATCGCATAGTCCAGCAGAGCCATCTCTCCCTTCAGGTAGTAGAAGCCGTGACCAGCAACTTTAGCGGCTCTTTCAGCATCTATCAAACCTAAGTTCAGAGCAATTTCCAAGTGATTTTTCGGTTCAAAATCAAATTTTGGAGGCCCACCCCAAGTTTTCACAAGAACATTTTCGCTTTCATCCTTACCGACAGGAACCGATTCATGGAGAATGTTGGGAAGCCCCAGTAGGATACGATCCGCTCTCTCCCTGTACTTCTCAACCTGTTTCTCTAACCTCTCAATTTTTTCGGGTATCTTTCGTGCTTCTTCAAGTTTTTTGCTAACGTCCTTCCCCTTCTTCTTTAGGTTTGCAATTTCGGCGGTTATCACTTTTCTTCTGTGCCTGAGTTTGTTTGCCTCCGTTAACATTTGTCTCCACTTTTTGTCGTATTCTATGAGGTTGTCAAGCATCTTGAGCTTTTCAACGGCTCCCCTCTTCTCTAAATTAGCCCTTACCACTTCTGGATGTTCTCGGATCAGTTTTATGTCCAACATGCTAATGCGTCATCCTCATTTTAACTGTAAACGTGCACGCTGTCCAATGCCGTTAGGTTAACATGAAATTCAACTATTTAACACCTATGCGACTCCATGTCATTGTCGTTCAAGATGACGAAAACTAACATGTGGAGTGCGGGATTACTGCCTGCTATCTTAACGGAATACTGGTTATGGACAATCATCGTACCTGTTATCGCTGCAATTTGCATAGTAGTCTTTGTGGTACGCACACGTGCATCCCACAGTACGCCGCCTCCGCCTCCTTGATATAACAACCCCCAAATCTCCAAAACCAACCACGTTAAGGTTTAACTTGCCTCTAAAATTATATTTAAAAGGACCGTTAGACTTATAATACTAAAATTTCTTATTATAAGAATTGAGGTTTTACTTGGGAGACGTGACTCACCACTCCAGATTGGCGAAAGAAAAGAGAGAGGCTGCCCTCGACGAGTTCAAGAAACGCAGGTACACGGTAGTTGGCGACCTCACTCTAAAGGCTGTTGAACAGGCCATCGAAGCCCTTGCGGCCCAATCGGGAATGCATTTCCATTTGACCCCTAGGACCGCTCACGCTGAAAGGGTGAGGTGGGCCAAGAAGAATCTCCCTGATGTTGCCGCTGACCTTGATGTGGTTTGGGGTGCATATGGCGACCTAGGATATGACGGACTTGATGGAAACAGAGCGAGGGATGCAGTTGAGGCTATGGAGAGGATCATAGATGGAATTGAAAAGCGAACTGGAATCCGATTTAGGTAGGCTCGTTCAAGCTATAACCAGTGTTGAAGGCATTGTAGCCGTCATTCTATTTGGAAGCAGAGCTAGGGGCGACTATGATCAATACTCCGACTACGACATCCTAGTTGTCTTTCGAAATGATGAAATTATGTGGAAAAACCGCAGAAGAGTCTATCAGAACATCGGCAAGCTGGGCTTGTTCACCCAAGTTATAACTCGAAGCATCAGAGAATTCACGGAGAAAACCGAGCCAACATTTCTGCAAAATATCCTAGAACACGGGACGCTTCTATTCCTTCGATACCCCTTCAATGCTCCAGCCCTCTCCCAAAACCTTAAGTCCATGGAAATTGTGAGCTACGGTCTAACAGGGCTCCCCCACAAAGAAAAGATGAAGGTTATCTACCGCCTATTCGGCAAACAAACCAAAAATCGCGGCAAGAAAGGCATCGTGCAGGAAAACGGAGGCACAAAGCTCGGCGACGGATGCTTCGTGATCCCCACAGAAAATTTGGAAACAGCAATTCAAGTCCTAAAGCAATTTAACGTTCAGTTTGAGACAATGAAGGTGTACACGTTACCACGGTTGGGCTAGTTCCACTTTTGGTCCTGCATACTTCAGGGAACTCGGTTTAGAGTTAGGATCGCTGGAGGCGCGCCTCCAGTCTCTTCACGACGGAGAAAGCCTTTTCCGCAGTTGAGACACAACACAAGAGGTCGTCAATTGTTGCTATAAGGGTTTGAAGCCTAAGTTCACATCGGATCCATGTCAAAACCTCAGACCCCTTTCGTGTTGTCTTAATGAGCAAACCGCGAGGAACCTTTATGTTGTCCGGCGAAACAGCTTGAGCCACTGCTTCCGCCTCCCTTTCGTTTTCGTAAGAAATTCTAATCTCAGCCTCCAAGCTACTTCTTCTCCAAACACTTCCTAACAAGCTCGTCCACAAGTTTAACGAAGGAATTCATGTTTTTGACGGGAACCTGGGCTCCAGCAGCAACATCATGTCCTCCCCCCTTGCCCGAATGTTTTTCGGCAGCAATCCTTAGAATTTCTCCAAGGTTGAGACCTCTACTCGTCAAGGTGTCTAGCGTCCTCGCTGAGACTTTAATCAAACCTTCCCCGGAGACGTTGGAGTAGGCGATGATGGGTTTTTCATGTTTAGGGAGGCTAGTGGAGAGGATGGAAGAAACCGTTCCTATCAAGTTTTCATGAATGAAATCTTCGCCCCGCACCACGTAGATGCTGTCTAACTCCTGTACGCGGCTGGGTTTCTCGCTCAACCAATTCAAGCATTTGACGATGGTTCGCCGATACTCCTCCAGCGTCGTGTTAGCTTGCTCAAGAGCAGTTGCTCTGTCCCCCATGCAGACAGCCACGCCGAGACTCGGTTTCTCCATTCGCCCTGTAGCATTAAGCAGAACCGCAAACTCTCTGGCATCCCTGAGCGGAGTCCAAGGTTCTTCTTGGGTTAAGGTGTAAACATTTCCAATCAGGCTTAGGGCGATGTCGCTTGGCAGTCCTTTTGATGCTAGGTGATCGGCGAGTGCGGAAAAAAGCTTCTTTTTCTCCTCTTCTGAAAGGTCTCTCAATGCCAGCCACTTGTCCTTGCTCTTTAAGCGCTCACTCGTGATTCCCACGCGTTGGACTAGGAAAGCGTAGCTTGCATCTTCTTCCCCGCTTATGCCAAGGATAAACGGGTTTGTGGTGCGAGCTAACGCCTTGTGTATGGGTTGCGTCTCTCTTCCGAAAAAGAGGAGGTCGGTTTCGACCTTGAGAAGACCAGAGTTCACAGCGTCCTCCACAATGATTTCGTTGACTCCTCCTAACCCCCGCTGCTTGTACTTGTCTTGGAGGTCTCCGAAGGCTCCAACCGTGGCGACACAGGCTAAATCAACGTTTGTTTCATCAAGAGCCTTAGCTACGAGGTACGCCACTCCAGCCCCACTGAGATCACGGGACCCGTCAATTCCGTGGAGGTGAGGGTTCACGTGGATGAACGGTGATGGAGTTTCTCCGACAGGTTGATGATGATCGAGGACGATCGTATGACGGTTAGATAGTCTCTCGCCTAGTAGGTTAAGGTCACCGCTCCCGAAGTCAGTAAATACAATCAGGGCGGTTTTTTCCGCGGTAGCTATTCCGTCAATCACGTTCTCGTCTAGCCATCTCTCAATTCGAATGCGAAACCTCCCTCCCAACCTGACCAAACATCTCCCGATAACGCCCGCCGCGGCCAGTCCGTCCGCATCATAGTGGGAAGCCACATGAACGGTTTTATCTTCTTCAACGTACTCACGAATTAGGTTGGCTGCCTCAGAGGCGCTTTTCAAGAGGCTGTTGATTTGCGCTTTCTTCACAGTCATGGAAACCCCAAAATCAGACGCGGGATGTGGTTTTTGCCTTGTACTTCCAATCCGGCGGTAGCACTCCCTCACGTTTATAGTACCTTGAGAGTTTGTGAATTTTGGCTTCGATGATCTGGAGAGCCCTCTTATTGTGGGTATCTTCCTCATTCTTTTCAAGGTGAGCATAAAGGCGCGCAGCCTTTTTCAGCAACGTTTCCAAGTCTTCGGGGACGGAAGGCGCCAACCCTGCGTCCTTCAAAATCTTAGTGACGGTTTTCCCCGTGATGGGCTTGGTTAGGGGGATTCCGTGCTGGTCGCGTAGGATTATTCCGATCTTGCTGGGAGCATGCCCCTCTTTTGCAAGCTTGATAACCAGAGCTTCAACTTCCTCTGGCTGGTACTTGCACCAGACTGGAGGCCTCTTACTGACGGGGCGAGTAGAGTGCGACATTCCCCTTTGTCTCTTTGGCAATTTTCGTCCTCCAAACGACCTCTAAGAGCGAGCGGTTACTGATATTTAAAATCTTCGTTAAAGCACTGACGTGTACCATATAGCAAATTTTCGCAAGGCCTCAGCCCGATGCGAATACCTATTTTTCTCCATCAGGCTCATCTCCGCAAAGGTTTTACCTTGACTAGCGGAAGGCTCAAATATGGGGTCGAAGCCAAATCCGAAGTTCCCTCGTGCTTCAAGAGAGATTTTTCCCTCAGCCCTACCGTGAAAACATCTTGGCGATTCTTCCGGGTTGCAGAAGGCTACCACAGAGTGGAAGTGGGCGTCTCGTTTTCCTGCGTTTTTCATCAGTTTAAGGATTCCTTTAGTTCCTATTGTCTGATATACATAGGAGGAGTAAGGTCCCGGAAATCCATTCAACGCCTCTATAAAGAGACCAGCATCCTCCACGATGACAGGTAGGCTGCATTTTTTCCCGGCTTCTTCGGCGCTGGCTTTCGCTATTTTTTCTATGCTGTCGTCTTGAATTTCAACGGTTTTCACCTTTAGGAGAGCCGTTGCAATCCCGTGCTCAGCTAGAACCCGTCGAGCTTCATTAAACTTGTGAACGTTGCCTGTCACGAAAAAGGCCACCCTGCCCCTTGGAAACCGCCCTCTTATAGACTTCAATTTATTCTCCCTTTTTTCGTAACTAAGCCATTTAGGGTTGAATAAAGAATCCTCCTATTTTATTTTACCTCACTAATTCTGTTCAAACGCCTTCCCCATATTTGGATCATGTATGGAAAAGGTATGTTGAAAACAGATTTTCTCGGAAAACTGCTTGCGCTAAAATATGAATAGCCCTCTAGCGCCAACACGTTGTCAAACTCCAATTCGTAAAGATAGTTTTATAAAGCTAACAGAATACATCCTTCAAAAAGCAGGGGTGTCGTTCTTGGCAAAGGCGTTTGTATTAATAAACGCAGAAACGGGCTCTGAAAAAGATATTGTGGAGAAAGTGAGGGCTCTGAAGTACGTGAAGCAAGCCTACTTTGTCTTCGGAGTCTACGATGTCATAGCCGTTGTTGAAGCTCCGGACATAGACGAACTCAGAAATACCATACACACCAAAATGAGACAGGTAAAAGGCATCCGATCAACCTGCACCATGATCATCATAAAGTAAACTACCTCTCAGAAACATAACGCCCCCTCCTCTCTATTTCCCCAATTTTCTCCAACACCTCTTTCGCCACGCTGTCCCCTACAACTCTAGTGTAGCCCTTAATAACCGCGTCAAAACATTCTTTTGCATGCCTGTAATGAGTGCTCTGAAAGGCCCTTTTCATGAGGTGCAGGTCCACTCCCCTAGCCTCCACCTCCATAGATCGTTCGCTCAGACCAAAGTCCACGAAAAAAACTCTGCCCTGGGGGGTGAGAATCATGTTGGAGGTGGTGAGGTCGCTGTGGATTATTCCGTGGTTGTGGAGTCGACCAATCAGCTCGCCGATGTGACGACACAAGCGTTGCCTCTCTTCAGAAGGGAGATCGTCGAGGATCTGCTTAACCTGCTTTCCCTCAATAAACTCCATGACAATTGTTGTCTCCACAGTGTCAATCATAAAAATTGTGGGAGTTGGAACCCCTGCCTCCTTCGCTTTATGAATATGTTGAGGCTCATGTATGGTCCGATGAAACCGAATCTCCTTGTCCAGCTTAGGAACACGATACTTTTTGGACAACCGCCGCTTCACGACCACCCTGCGGCCATGCCAATCTTCTAGATAAAGGTTGGCTTCTGCGCCTTTCTTTATGAGCATGGCTTAACCTCCAATCCAGGGCACCGGAACCTCGTCCAGCCGCCACTTCAGTTTGACGAAACTTTTCTCTAGCGGGACGGTCACATGGTGCTGGTAGGCGAGAATTCCTGCCCAAGCGATCATGGCTCCGTTGTCCAAGGCGTACTGCTTGGGAACCACGCAGAATCGAGCGTTGTGCTCCTCGGCAACGGACTCAAGCATGGACTGCAATCTCCTGTTGGCTGCAACCCCACCTGTTAACAGAACCTCCGGCTTCTCAGTGTGAGCTAACGCCCTCTCCGTAACCTCGGTCAGCATGGAGAACGCAACTTCCTGAAGACTAAAGCACAGGTCTTCGAGGTTGTGCTTTCTCTCACGAAGCAACTGAACAGCCGCTGTGAGAAAACCGCTGAAGGATAAATCCATGCCCTTCACGGTGTAAGGAAGGGGGATAAGCTTTTGACCGCGGCTTGCCAGCTGCTCAACCAGTGCGCCTGGAGGCATCCCCTCCCTCTCGTGCAATCCAGCCTCTCGAGCGAAAACGTCGAGGCAGTTCCCCACCGCTATGTCCAAGGTTTCGCCGAAAACGCGGTATCGCCCTGCTTCGAAGGCAGAGACTATGGTGTTTCCACCCGAAACATAGAGAGTAACTGGATCCACAGCTCCAGCAACAAGCTTTCCTATCTCGATGTGCGCCACACAGTGATTAACCCCCACCAACGGAACCCCCAGATACGAGGCCAAGGCACGGGCTGCCGTGGCACCGGTACGAAGACAGGGACCCAAGCCGGGACCTTGAGAAAAGGCGACAACGTGAATGTCTCGGGGCTTTATCCCAGCCTTCTGAAAGGCTTCCGCTAAGACCTTTCCAGCCACCTCCGCGTGGTGCCTAGCTGCTTCACGGGGGTGGATGCCTCCCTTCTCGGGCACGTAAGCGCTGATCACGTTGGCGAGAACCTTGCCATCGAAGGAAAGGATTCCAACACTGAAATCGTCAGCTGTAGACTCGATGCCCAAGCAGTAAGAAGCAGCTGAACGACGTTTCAGCAGCGTTTTCAGCTCCTTTTGCAGTTAATCTTGCCAGTTTTGGATGTTTAACATGAGGCGTAACTACTTAAAATCTTCGCACAACCATTTATAACTCTACATGTTTTAAAAGCGCGTGATCGCCATCAACGTTTAACGCAACTGTTATTTTTTCAGAACTAGAAGAAGCATAAGCATTGAGGCGAAGAAAATGAAATTGGCCGATTATTTCTCTTTAGAAGAAACTTTGGCGTACATTCAATCGCTCTTTGACCTAGGCGAAAAAGCAGCAGGCACAAAAGAAGAACTTGAAGCCGCAACGCTGATCGGAAAAGAGTTCAAAAGACTTGGGCTGGAGAACGTTCACCGCGAACCTTTTACGGCGGTCTCCCGAAACTACAAGGATTGCCAGCTACAAATATTAGAGCCAACAATCCAAACAGTTGCCTGTGTAAACGGCGGAACAAGCGTGTCAACTCCGCCCCAAGGCATATGCACTGATCTTATTGATGCTGGTTTCGGAACAATAAAGGACTATGAAAGGTTGAAGGAGAGGGGAATAGATACAGAGGGAAAAATAGCCCTCATAGAAAGAAGCGACAGATTGACCAGTTGGCCCGACATTCCTTGCCGTTTGGCGAAGGACTTCGGCATTGAAGCGGTAATTTTCACCACATTCTTCTCTGAGCACATGGCCTTTAGAAAAGATGCTTTTCCCTCCGCCCCAATACCCGTAATAAGCATTCCCTATAAAGTAGCTCAATCTTTACGCGCAAAAATACGGAAACAAAATGTGAAAGTGGAATTAAAAAACATAATTGAAACAAACGAAAACGGCGTTTCCTACAATGTCATGGGTGAGTTGGTTGGATCAAAATATCCCGAAGAAATAATCATGCTATCTGCCCATCATGACACCTGGTTTGGCGGAGCCAACGACAATGCTTCTGCAGTTGCCGTAATACTGGAAACAGCGAAAATCCTAAGTGAAAACTTCAAGCCAAAACGGACAATCAAGTTCATATCCTTCGGCGCAGAAGAATCAGGATCAAAGAGCTTCTTTGAATGGTCAGTTGGATCCTTTGAGTATGTAAACAAACATCCAGAAGAAATGGAAAACATCGTAGCAAACATCAACCTCGACGTCCCAGCGTTTGGAGACACGGTTCTTTTACAAGCTACTCCAGAAATGACAACTTTTGTGAAAGAACTAGTGGAGAATCTTGGTCTAGAAACCATTTTCAAAGTCACCAAAATGCCCACAACCTCAACTGATCACTGGTCCTTTGTAATGCGTGGAGTGCCAAGCGTCAACTTTGGCTTAGATGTACCAGCATACGAGAAAATATACCATACAAACTATGATACGCCACTTAATGTAAGCCGCTACCTACTGGAATACTCGTCAAAAGTCGTGCTCTCCCTCGCTTCCAGACTGGATTCATCAGATATCTTACCATACGACTTTCTTCCAACCGTAAAGAAGTTGGAAAACGATCTCTTTCGGAGGAGAGTTAAGACAAGAGGCGTCATTGACATTTCCAGATTGTTGAAGAAAACAAGAAAATTGAAAGCTCTAACTCAAGAATTCAACGAATTAAAAAGTAGAAAAATCAAAAAGGATGTTAAATTCATTAACAGATCTCAGCTTGAAATATGCTCATTGCTGAACAGGCAAATAATAGGTACGGGTAAAGAAATAAACAAAGACGCTGCCTGGGTCATTGCCGAGTGTCTGGACATGCTTGCGAGTCTAAAAACTGCGGTGGAAGCCTTGCGGAATAATGATTTAGAGAAGGCAATTAAGTCGTTGGGTTCTCTCCGAACCATGAATTGGGGACTAAACGTCAACCTCAAGGTCTACAACGAGACCTTAGGTTTAATGACAAAAAACTCTCGCTACCCTGGAATTTATTCAAATGCAATGGCTGAAATGCTATCTTTGCTAAAGAAGAGAAGCAAAAAGGTCGAAGTGTCAAAGGAGTTGTCTTCTATTGAAAAAGAGTTCAACGACAAGTTAAAGAAGGTTAACGCCAAACTATCTGTCCTTGAAGAGAGTGTTGAAAAATCCTCCCAGAACCTAATGCAGATGATCTGTAAATTGTCTGGCTAATGCATATTGGAAATGTCTTTCTTCAGTGCGCGCGTACAGACGTAAACTTGAAGGTTTATGCTTCAGAAAAGGCGAGAAAAGATTGCTAGAAGGCATTCATTTGCATCATTAATCGTTTCTAGCTTTTCATGGCCCTGCTTTGCACGTTCGATCGTCACGCAAATACCATGCACAACTTCAATCTTATTTAGCGCGTGCGTGTAATTCTTTTGCTAAATGCATATTCTAAATCTAGAAATATCAAAATTTAGATTCTAAATTCAGAAATATCAAATATTGGAAGATTTCATGGAACGATGAGGATAGCAAGGTGCCTAAATTATCTATTATAGACTTTCTACGGCGGAGGAGGAAACCTTCTATTCCATCTAATATTTTGAAGGCTGGTCCTGTTCTTAACTTTAGGGAAGGAGTGGAGATTATTGTAACATACACGTCAGCCGCGGATAAGATGAAATTTTTCTCAGCGTTTATACACGAGGGCCTTCAGAGCGGCGACGCTGTCTGGTATATTTACCCAGATGAGGAGAGTGAAACAGTTAGGGCTAAGCTTAAGGAGCACGGAATCAACGTGGAAAAATATGAAAAAGCTGGCACTCTGCACATGAATAGCCTAACTGAGCATTTCATGTCAGACAGCGAATTCGACAAGGAAAAAGCAGTGCAGGCAGCCTTGGATTTTTGGAATGAAGCTGAGAGGAAGGGATACAAGCATGTAAGACACATCGAAGACCTTGGCGACTTTTCATTCATTAATGGGCAATGGCAAAAATACGTTACAAACTATTGGCTGGACCCTATATGGGATGACCCAAATGTCTCGGAATGGGTAGAGTCTAAAGAATCAGGAGTAGCGTATAAACCTTTCATCATAGAAATCACTGCCACCAATATGGAACACATGACAGAGACACAGGTTACTGAAATCTTGAAAGCCTTCAAAGGATACACTGCGCCAGAATGGGCATGCATTGACCTCATTGAGTTCATGAACTCATTCTCGGGATCGATAGGCTTGGATCATGAACGGCTGATTGGCTGTAAGATTCTGCTGGAATTTGACCCTGTCTCCGACTACGAGAAGGTTGTCGACAGTTTAGCGAAGGAGAGCATGGCTAACGTTGAGCCCATCTTCGTTTTTACCTCTAGTACAAGCAGTATCCACACGCATCTGGATAAACGGCCAACAGTAAAGCTCTTCCTAACATCAATTTCAGCGTCCACTCCGAAATCAGCCGGCGAAAACAAGGTGTTCTTACCCGCCACAAACGTGCCTCTAATCTTGGACGCCGTTAGTAAGGTGTTGGAAACTTATGCTGATGCCAATGTCTGTTTTGTTTTCGACATCCTCTCAGAACTATTAACATCGATGGGACAAGAGAAAACTTTCATTTTTCTGCATCATGCATTGGATATGCTGTCTTCAGAAAAGATAACTGGTCTCTTTCTGCTCAACACCAGAGCCCATGACCCGAAGACCGTTTCAATGATAAGAAGTCTGTTCAATAATCAATTAACCTACGGAAAAGAGGGATTGCAGGCGGTCAAGCTGCCTAAAGTCGAATAGCAAGAACGTTTTCAATCTCTTTTTATAAAAGTTTTCTACTACATATAGCTATGGAAACTTCAGAGATAAAATTTGGATATAACATATTCTCCCTTTCCGCTTTAGATTCTGTAAAAGCTGGCGTTATGGCAGAGAAATATGGTTTCGACTCTGTTTGGGTCCCCGACCACCTCATTGAGGATGGAGCCTTTGTAGACCCTTGGAGTGTCATGGCAGTCATAGGCACCCAGACGAAACGTGTCTTCCTATGTACTGGCGTTACTGACACCCAGAGATGTCACCCCGCCAAGACAGCCCAATCCGTCGCCACCGTCGATGAGCTCAGCCACGGCCGGACTGGGCTAGGTATCGGTGCAGGTGAAGCCATGAACATTGTTCCTTTTGGCATCCCTTGGGATGAGGACCCACGCGATAGAGCACAGAGGTTGAGGGAAGCCATTGAAGTTATCAAGCTCTTATGGGGATCTTCGAAGGAGAAGATGGTAAGTTATAAGGGTAGGTTCTTCCAGTTGAGGAATGCTTGGCTGGACCAGCACCCAACTCAGAAGCCACGTCCACCTGTCTACGTTGGAGCCCTCTCATCCACTCGACTGCTCGAACTGACTGGAGAAATAGGTGACGGTTGGTTTTCATGGCTGGTTACTCCTGAAACCTACACTAAACGGCGGGAGAAAATAAAGAGGGCTGCAGAGAGGGCTGGTAGGAAACTTGAGGATATAGACACGGTTGCAACAATCTACACAGCGTTTACAGACAATCCTAAAATTCAGAGAAAACTCACGGAATCAACTAAAATCGAAATTCTGATATCAGACTACCCTGGCTTAAAGAGTTTCGGGATTAAACCCCCATTACCCGAACAGTACACATACCAGTATGTGACGGTCACTGAGAGGTATTCACCAATCCTCGTGGAAATGGCGAGACAGATACCTGAAGAAATATTCAAGAAGTACGCGTCAATCGGGGGTGTCGATGAATGCATCGATTTTATCGAAGATTTCGTCCGAGTTGGAGCCAAGCACATATCCATCTGTGACTTGATGATTAGCGAGAAGGGAATACTGGGCGTCGAGGAGACCCTCAAAACCTATGGTAGTAAAATTATACCCTATTTTAAGGAGCATAGTGGGAAATAGAAACATAAATGTGCGGCTTCATTGACCACATCGTGATTCACGCACTAGCAACCTCTTCCGCTTTCTCAATGAGAATTTCCTTTTTGTCCACTGGGATGATGACGTTGGCAGCGTACTCGTGACCGTCGGCGACTCCAAATCCCTCGGAAGCTTTTATTAACAAATCGACAGCGCCTAGCATCTTTCCTTGATCGATGAGCGTTTGCATGTCTCCAGGAACGCGAACAGAAGCCTTTGCAAACACCCCTTTCAGCCTTCCCCATCCTGGTACTTCCGGCTCTACGTTCATGACTCCGAGGATGTACTTGTTGGGCTTGATCAGCCTTCTTTGATAGGACAGGAAAGAGCAGAACTGTCCTATAACCTTCGTGCCCATCCCCCTGTACGCGTCTCCGGCGTCGAACCATTGAATGTGATTGGTTTCCTTCAACCGCTCGCGGTACAGCCTTGCTAGGAGACGCTTGTTCGCCTCCTTCCTCCTCTCCTCTAACTCCTCGATCTTCCGTTTAATTTCGTCAGTTATTCCTTCTAGACAGGCTTTGATCCCGAGTTCTGGTCCTCTCTCATAGTAGCCTGTGGCTCCCAAAACCTGTAGCTTAGAGAAGAGGCTTTCAATACTGATCCCAAGCTTCTCAATCTCTATTTTCTTCCCCTTAACCCTAACAACTCCGTTTTCAACAGCCTCATCTAGCACAACCTTGTTTAGACTTATGAATCCACTTGGAATCTCACAGCTTCCTACCAGCGCTAGGTAGGAGAGGTCCTTGTTGCGTTCATTCAAAGCCTTTGCAAATAGGTAGCAACAAGTGGCTCCAGAGAAGTCGTTTTCTCCGCGAAAGCCATAATGCTCCAGATTAAGGTCGTAAACCTTAGGATCGCTTGCCGGCATGGGGTCGTGATGGTCCAGAATGATGACTAGGTTTCGGCTGGAGTTACGTTCGGAGATGAAGTCGGCGTGGGCAGAGCCTATGTCCACATAGAAGATGACCTCCCCCTCACTTTGATGTAGGCTCTCAACAACCTCTGGGTAGACCTTCTCTAAACAAAACGTCCTAACCCCATAGCCCTCCCGCTCCAATGCCGCCTTCGTAACAGCAGCCGAACAGAGACCATCTGCATCATCGTGGTAAACCAAAACGATTTTCATAGGCTTCGTTTGTCTCAACTCGGAGATTGCTGTGCCAACCTTTCTTCCAAACCTTTCGTAGCTCATAATAACCCCAACATAAGAAGATGCGGAGCTACTTAAAATCTAAGTGGACGGATATGCCCGAGGCAGAGTTGGCTTTCTGAGACGTTTGGCAGTAGCTACGTCACTCTTTCCATCCGCTTTTCCACGATTGTGGAGTTCGAGTTGCGAGTATCGCAAAGAATATATGAGTTGCGCTATAAACTTCGCCAAGGTGGGGTCCATGAGGAACATACTTATCAACGGCTTGAAGCAAACTCCCCTAGAAAAGCAAGGGTTGGAGATCGTGGAGAGGAAGGGCGTCGGCCACCCAGACTCCATATGCGACGCCATCATGGACCGAATTTCCGTGAGGCTTTCCAGAGAATACCTGGAGAAGTTTGGGGCGATCATGCACCACAACGCCGACAAATCCATGTTGGTCGCTGGAGAAGTTGAAGTCAGATTCGGCGGCGGGGTCGTGAAGGAGCCTATGGTCCTCATATTTGGTGACAGGGCAACCTCTGAAGTTGGGGGAGTTAGGGTGCCTGTAAAGGAGATCGCTGTTCAAACGGCGAAGGAATGGTTCAAAGAAAACCTCAGGTTTGTTGACTCGGAAAAGCACGTGAGGTATCAGGTGGAGTTGAAGCCTGGGTCGCTGGGGCTCGTGGACATTTTCAAGAGGAAGGGGAGGGTTCTCGGTGCCAACGACACCTCAGCGGCAGTGGGGTACGCACCCATGACCAGAACGGAAACGATTGTTCTAAAAACTGAGCAGTATGTGAACTCTAAGAGTTTCAAAAAGGAGTTCCCAGAGTCGGGTGAGGACGTGAAGGTGATGGGACTCAGAAGGGGGAACGAGCTGCGCCTCACCGTCTCCATGGCGCTTGTTGACCGTTTTGTTAAGAGCGAGAGAGAATACTTCAAGGAAAAGGCTGAGATTCTGGGGAAAATCAGCAGGTTTGTGAAGGAAAACGCGGAGTTCGAAAGTATCGCGGTGGACTTGAACACGCTGGACGTGGAGGGGAGGGGAATAGGCGGAGTTTACTTAACCGTGCTTGGAACCAGCGCAGACGGTGCAGACTCGGGTCAGGTTGGGAGGGGAAACCGGGTGAACGGCGTTATTCCCTTGAACAGACCCTTGTGTTCTGAGGCGGCGGCTGGAAAGAACCCGGTGAGCCATGTTGGAAAGATTTACAACCTCCTTACGCACAGAATCGCCAACCAAGTGTACGAGAAGGTAGCTGGGTTGGAGGAGGTTTACATATGGTTGTTGAGTCAAATAGGAAAGCCCATTGATCAACCCGCAGTTGCCGCAGCTCAGGTTGTCATGAAAGAGGGGAGCCACATCGAAGAAGTCAAGAGAGAGATTGAGAAAGTGATAAACTTTGAGTTGGAAAACATAGATAAGTTTTGCATGGACCTAGCGCA
>Ga0315306_10000134_pt1 | contig 35307 bp, 29 predicted proteins | sample TDP1_MG_FD_203803 | JGI IMG/M metagenome (GOLD analysis project Ga0315306, IMG submission 203803) | Freshwater sediment microbial communities from Lake Towuti, South Sulawesi, Indonesia - TDP1 | ecosystem: Environmental > Aquatic > Freshwater > Lake > Sediment | place: Indonesia: South Sulawesi... | reverse complement strand
GGGAGGTTTGAGAGTTTTTGTGGTTCAAAAGTAATTGTTATGTTGTATTCTCCTTCTTTTTGGATGTGCCATCCGTTGGCGTAGCCATTAATTATAAAGTGTTCGCCTATATCGTTTCCTTCCACTTGCGCTTTCCAACCAGAGTCAAAAGTCTCGCTGAAAACTAGGATAAAGGGAGCATCAGCCCAAACATGAACAACATAACAAGAAGGCTCCATTTTCTCGATGCTTAGTTCTGCTTTTATATATGATGCCCCAAAAGTTTGTGCGTGGGGCATTTGGTTATTTAGCACGAAGGCGGAATTGCGAGGATCAAAGTCGCTGTCAGATATTATCTTCGTTATATTATTATAATTCCCATTTACAATGTACAACTTTGAAACGGTATAAAGGTGCTCTACATATAAATCATTCTCGTATATCCATAGACTCCCCATTGCTTGTGCGAGGTGAAAGAACCTTGAAGAATTAAGCATTGCTAGGCCACGCTCATATCTCAAATCTGGATAGATCTTCCAGTCCAAAGAACTGTCGACCAATACGTATTTGGCGTTCAATAGTGCGAGCATCTTCCCGAAAAGGAGGTCATTAGGTTTACTCACGCCAATGTAGATGTTGTCAATCCATACGGCTGCGCTTCCTTCTTGTGTTTGCTCTATGTCGTATCTGAGGATAATCCTACGAACTCGGTTTATATCGTAATGAGCTGAGTCAGGTATCCTAAGCAACATTATTGCCTGATGCCAGCCTTGAGTATCTGTGTGTACTATGTGCTGAGTAAGATAGTACCACCCTACGCTTCCATCTAGATCCTCAATCCCGAGCTGGAAGTTATCCGAAACATCGCCGTAAACCCATAACGCTGATACATCATATCGCGACCAGTTCAGCTGATCGACATCAAAGACAATCTGATGTCCATTTGTTGCATAAACACTCTTATCGATTGTCCACTTTGCGCTAGCCCCACCTTCTATAAACCTTTCCTTGTCTTGAGAGACGACATCAGTACTCTCACTCAAATGCCACCCTTCAGTTGTGTCGCAACTCTGCAACTGCGTTGACTCTTCTTGTAGTAGTTCACCTAGCTCAACTGTGCGATAAATGTAGCTGATCATATCGCGGCTATACGGGGAGGATAAGCCGTAGATAATTCCACTACCTGTAACTAAAGGTTGTGTAAAGATTTGTTGATAGAAGGCGCTACTGCCCAAATAGCCCCAGTTGTTCGCAACATAGGCACCTAGCTGTGGGAGGATGAATACTCGAAAGTCACCCGGCTGAGCATTAAGCCATTCGTTTGTCTGAAAGTAGTATTGAGGTATCGTTACACCTTTTTCACCTGGTTTATACGTATTCGTAAACACATCACCAGTCACTAGTGGCCATGAGATAGTAACAATCAGAACGAACAAGAATAGGACCACACAGCCCTTCAGAACAATGTGTAGCTTCTTACTCAGCGCAGAGAGTCTTAGATCAAAAATGTATTCACATATCCTTCCACACGAAACGCCCACGAGAAGACTATATACAACTGCCGTAAACTGTATGAAGATAAAAGAGTTATAGAACAACTTGAAAAAAGGAAAATTGTACACTAGGTATCTATAGATGCCCCCAAAGGGGCTATTGACACCCTTTGCTAAAAAAATCAATATGACAGACAATAAAGAGAAGAAGACCACGCAACCTTCTCTGGGTTTTAGTAGTAGTGATGCAAAAGCCAGAAGCGGTAAGACGAATGTTAAGGAAATTATTAGCGGATCGTGAAGGAATGCCGAAGAATACGGAAAGTTTTGTTGGAAAAAGGGCCAATTGCCAAGTAATCTCAAAACGTTCAACATCGTTGTCCACTCGTGTGTGGACCATGTTACGGGAAAAGCCTCGAGCTTAGTGGTGAATGTAGTGTAAGTTTGGATAAATGGAACTAACCAATACAGATTGGCTGTGAATGAGGCTACTAAAGCAACCGAAACAAACTTCAATAAGAAGATAACAGACTGTTTTAAGCCGTAAGTTCTCCTGCTCTGAACTAGATGATATACAGTGTAAAGTAAAGATGCCAAGGTTACAAAGATAAAAAACACTTCACCTGGAAAAATGCTCATCAAGAAAAATGAAACTGGGCCGAGAAGAAGGGCATATCTAATTTTCCTTGTTTCCAACCCCTTAATGTAGAGGGCTAAAAACAAAAAGAGTGTAGAACGTGGTGCATGCGCAATTGTAATCGTAGAGAACCCAGCTGATATGACCCAAGGATTATAGAGATACACTAGTGCGGAAAAAAATGCAATGACACGTTTGCTCTTGCTCGAGGACATCAAGATTGAGGCTAAGTAGTACGTAGAAGCTGCACCAATAAAGTTCATTAGCGTGATGTACAGTTTCTGCGCAAGTGATAGATTCAGACCAGCTTTTAGGAAAATGGAAAAGAAAACCGCGTCAAATACTGGCGTATAACTGAAGAGGGGCGGCAGGGGTGTGCCCGCATCTACCCAGGTGTTCCATGCGGATAAATACCTAGTGATCCAATGCGAAGGATGAAACAGAATTATATAATCTCCACCTATGGCTAGGGATTCTCCTCGAAACCAAAGAAGCGTGGCAGCAACGCTTAGAAGAAAGATTATGAGGTAGTCACCCCTCTTCCGAAGGGCACCAACTAACTTTCCCACGTACCGCACTAGTCTAAATTCCTAAACATGTTCCAAGAGAGGCGACTTTCCTTGCGTTAAGAAGAATAATTCTTCCTCGCGTCTGGTTTCTAACTGGTAAATTTTCATATTCCATTTCAACTCTCTTGCGTAGAAAGTTGGGCTCACGGTATGAGCTTCTGAAAAGATGCTTTAATACCAAGTAGATAAATTCACTTATCAGATCCCAAATGCCACCGCTAACTTTTATTTCTTCCATTCGGAACCCATTTTGTATTAGCAGTTTTGATATCTGTGCAATCAAATAATGCCTTTTATGCTTAAGGTAGTTGAAAAATGAAAGATGATTTATTATGTTATCAATGGGAACACTAAGCGTGATCTGACCTGACTCTTTTAAAACCCTATTAATCTCTTCCACGCATTTTTTATCATCATCCAAATGTTCCAACACCTCAAGAATTGCCACTTTATCAAATACCTGTCTCTTGAAAGGCAAGAAGTGCGCATCCAATCTGATAAATTCCGCTTTAGGACAAATGTCTTTCGCATGAGCGAGGTTTCGCCGCTCTGTGTCGCCAGAACATAGGAAATCGGCTATAGTACCTCTTTCCACCCAAGGATCAGTTCCCACGCCTATATTCAATGTATAGTCGTTTGTGGAAGCTCTTATCATTTGAAGAGATGCGCGAAATCTACCGGTTTCTAAGTTAACGAAGGGTTTACATTTCCCTTTCAAGCTTTCCACAGCGGCCTGTCAAGACGCCATAAATCTTTGAAGATAAGCGTGGTCTTGTTTGTATCTCGCCTTATTTCGGTGATTGCTCTGTATGTTCCTTCTTTGTAATTTGCTGATCCACCTGTTGATCCAGTGTATAACAAGCCAAGCATGCATGCCAGTATTCCAATGGCGGAGACTAGTTTGGGAAGGTTTGAGAATTTTTGCGGTTCAAACGTAATTGTTATGTCATATTCTCCTTCTTTTTGAATGTACCATCCATTAGCATAGCCATTAACGATAAAATGGTCACCTATCTCGTTTCCTTCCACTTGCGCCTTCCAACCAGAGTCAAAAGTCTCGCTGAAAACTAGGATAAAGGGAGCATCAGCCCTAACATGAACAACATAACGAGAAGGGTTTGTCTCCTTAATCTTCAAACTCGCCTGTGAATCAGATTGATTCATAAGCCGGAATGATTCCTCGGCTTGAGCATCCAATTGATTACGCAATACAAAGGCGGTACTATTTGGATCAAAAGCGTCAAGCGACAAGACAGAGTCAATATCGGACGTCAGATATACCTTTGAGGTGGAATACAGATGCGCCATGGGCATATTGTTCCGGTATACTTTCAAGCTTCCATTCACTCTCTCAAGCGAAAAAATCTCGGAGAAATTCAATATTTTCTCGTATGGAAAGTACACTAGGTTTGGATACATCCCCCAGTCAACAGATGTATCAAGGAGAACATATTTAGCGTTCAGCAACGCGAGAATCTTGCCATACACAAAACCATTAGGCTCAAGATCAACAGCATAGATGCCATCGATCCAGACGACCGAGCTACCAATTTCTTTCTCCACTACATCGTATCTGAGAATGACGTTATGAACTCTTCCAATATCGAAGAAGGCTGAATCAGGCTTAGTAAGCCACAAAGAAACCCGTTTCCATCCTTGACTATTGCTATACTCGATATGTTGTGTAACATTATACCATCCTACGTTGCCATCTTTATCCTCAATTCCCACTTGGAATGAATTTTCTTTGCAATTTTCGGAAACCCACAGCACCAAGACATCATATATCGAATAATTAATCTCAGAAACATCAAAAGTTATTTGGTGTCCGCCTATAACATTACCACTTTTCTCTATAGTCCACCTCAGGCTACTTGAACCCTCAACAAACTTCCCGGAGTCCACAGCGATCCTGTCAGCTTTCGCAGTTGCATCGTTGTTGAAACGCCATCGATTTATGGAGTCGCAACTCTCTAATAAGGTGCACTGGTTTACACTACCACCTAACACCGGATACTGACAGGCATAACTTATCATATCTTGTCCATACTGAAAAGAGTGTGCATATCCGAATTCACCGAGGAAACTGCGCTCGAGATAGCTGACGCCTGTGCCAACTATAAGCGGCTGAGTAAACATTAGTTCGTAGAAGAGATTTGTACCCTGATATCCCCAATGGTTAGCAACGTATTGGCCCGCACCCAAATATGGAACAATAAGAACTCTGTAGTCACCTATTTGACTATTTAACCATTCGTTCGTATCAAAATAATATTTAGGTACACTCACACCTCGGTCAGTTGGTTTATACCAGTTAACAAACACGTCACCAGTCGCAAGAGGCCAAGAAGTGGTGACGATAATTGCGATTATCATCCCGATTACAACAAATCTTAACTCCGCCAATGAATTCGGCTTTAAGCTACTTATCTTTCCATAAATACTTCCACAGGCGACTCCAAACAAAAAACAGTATAGGATCAACAGAAGCGGGAAGAACTTAAGCGAGTTATAGAACAACTCGAAGAATGGAATATATGAAACGAGCTGCTTGTAGATGTCCCCCATGGGAGGGGTAATGCCTTTCGCCAAGAAGAGCGTTCCGACAGCTAGGACAGAGAAGAAGACAACGGATCTATTCCTAGGCTTAAATAAAATAGCTGAGAAAACAAGAAACGTCAACACGAATGTAAGTAAGACCACTAGTGGATTTCCGAGATAAACGGAAGCGTAGGGGACATAATTTCCTTCATAGAATGGCCAATTACCGAATAGTCTTAGAACGTTTAGGACTGTCGTCCATTTGTGAGAAGACCAAGTTATAGGATAAGTCTCGAGTTTAGTAGTCCAAACAGAGAAGGTCTGTACAAATGGCACAAGCCAATACAGGTTAACCACAATTGAGACAGCGATGGCAATAGCATGAAATTTCCACAAGAAAACGAGGGTTGATCTAAAATGATGGTTTCGTAGGGAACGAAAGATATAGAAAAGACAAAACAGAAGACCCCCGCCCACAGCGAAGAGGAACTCTTCTGCCTTGGGAAATACGCTAAATAAAAGTAATGAAGCTAAGCCCAGCAGAAAACTGTATCTGATCTTTTTGTCCTCCAATCCTTTAATGTGGAGAGCGAAGATTAATGGCAGAACAGCTCTCGGAAAGTACGATTCTGCGATTCGATGATACGTGGTTGACATGATCCATGGGTTATATAACCAAAGTAGCACCGAACAGAATGACATGCAGCGCTTGTGCTCGTGAGAAGACATCAGCGTTGAAGTTAAGTAGTAAACAGAAGCCGAACCGACAAAGCTCATCAAAGATAGGTAGAGCTTTTGGGCATCTGAGATGGATAAACCTAGCATCGTGAAAAGCGAATATACGAGAACATCGAACACTGGCAATTTGTAATGTGGTAGCATGGATGTGCCCGCGTCTACCCAGGTGTTCCATGCGGATAAGTACCTAGTGATCCAATGTAAAGGATGAAACGGAATCGTATCATCTTCACCTATGGCTAAGGATTCTCCTCGAAACCAGAGAAGCGTGGCAACAACACTTGCAAGGAAAATTATGAGATAATCACCCCTCTTCCGAAGGGCACCAACTAACTTCCCCACGAACCGCACCAATCTAAGTTCCTGAACGTGTTCCAAGAGAGCTTGGTTCAGCAAAAACGCATCTCAGGTTTAGAATTATTCAAGTCTACGAATTTCGAGATCAGAATCCAGCGCTGATTAGATCCTTCTTTTTTCGTACCTTGATCACCAGAAAATGAGCATGTCTTGGATCCCACCTTGAAAATATCCTTGAAAGAAAAGAAGGAAACGGATAGTAACCACCGCCAAGGACATTCTCAACTTTGAATCCGTGAATTTCAAACAATTCCGTAAGTGCTGTATATGTAAATATCTTGTGATGGAGAAGACCTACGTCAGTTATTTTATCTTGATAATGAATTGACAAAGGGTTCCCGATCTTCACATATGAAGAACAGTCCTGCGAAAAGGGCCTGTATCCTAACAATAGAGCGAAGATATTGTGCCAACTGGCGAGATTCTCTGTAGAGATGATGGCATATCCATCAGATTTCAGAACTCGGTTGATTTCTGTGACAAAAGTATCAGTTTGAACTAGATGTTCTATAACTTGACTTGAAATAACTACATCAAAGGTTTTGTCAGCAAACGGTAAGCCCTGATTCAAATCAGCATTAATCACGTGGATTCCTTTTTGTTTTGATGCCTCGACGCAGTTCGTAAACAAATCGATTCCATAAATCCTTCTCGTTCCTATGTTCTTTGCGGCTTTCAAGGTAAATTCTCCATCCCCACATCCTAGGTCACATAGCATCACTGAAGAGATTTTTTCCAATAACGAAAGAAAATTCCTTTCGCTGATCTTAAATGATGTTGATGACATTTTGGCAAGCAAGCCTTTCATTTATACCTCACTTGCTACTCACTAAGAAGTATCCTTTGCATCTTACGGTATAACTCCATAAAATTCACCCTAACCATTAGGTGAGACATGAGGTTTTCGTCCGATACTTTTCGTGTGATCTGAACACTTTGTCGTTTTTTCCAAGTTCTTCTAAAGTTGATTACGTTTGCCCATATGGCTCTTGAAATAGCCAGTGCGTAGTATGGTCTACGTCGTATAGCCAGATATACGATGATTCCCCAGCAAAGGACAATATGCAGGAGACCTACTTGCAGAAGATATTTTGCCTCAAAATTCTTGATCATTGAAGAAATCCTATTCCTGAAAGCACAGTAATGCCTAGTAAGATATTTTCTTTTACCGGTGCCAATAGTCCCTCCAAGTACATGGTAGACTATCGATTTGGGTATATAGAGAACCTTATAACCAGCAATCCACAATCGCCAGCAAAGATCTCCATCCTCAAATTCTATGAAGAAATTCTCATCGAGCATACCGATTTCTTCAAAAGCTTTCCTTCTAACAGTCAGAGCTGCTCCTTTTCCGCTGAAAATCTCTTCGATGCTATTGAACCTGTTATTGTCGGTCTGCAAGGTACCCCTAGCATACAGAAATCCTACTTTTGTTTGATAATCTCCTTGCGAGTCGAGAGTCTTTCTGTCCTCAAGAAGTATCTTACTTTGACAAGCTCCTATCTTATCGTCAGCCTCCATCAAGGGCACTAATTCATTTATGAAATCAGCTTCTACGTGTGTATCATTGTCCAGAAAGATTATGTATTTTCCAGTAGTTTTTCTTACGCCTAGGTTTCTATCGAATATCAAACCCATGTTCGCTGAACAGTTTGCCTCATGTTGGATCACACGTATCCAAGGATAATTCTTTCTAACAAGCTCGACTGAACCATCAGTAGATCCACCGTCTACCATGACAACCTCTAAGTTCTTGTAGGTTACCTCTTTTAGAGAGTTGAAGCACTTGCTTAGGTATCTTTTCCCGTTCCAATTGACCACTACAATTGAAACCAAGGGATTTGCCAAATAGTTAGTGTCTCCTCCAAATAGAAATATACAGGGTAATTATGATGCATGCCAGTATTCCAATGGTGGAGACTAGTTTGGGGAGGTTTGAGAGTTTTTGCGGTTCAAACGTGATTGTTATGTCATATTCTCCTTCTTTTTGGATGTACCATCCGTTGGCATAGCCATTAACTATAAAATGTTCACCTATCTCGTCTCCTTCCACTTCCGCCTTCCAACCAGAGTCAAAAGTCTCGCTGAAAACCAGAACAAAAGGAGCATCAGCCCTAACATGAACAAAATAGCGAGTTGGATCAGCTCTATGAAAGTCTATTGTCGTCTCCCTTTCTGGGTTGCCTAGAATTTCCTCCGGTAGCGCTTCCGAGCCTCTTTGGCTTTCGAGCAGATAGGCAGAAGTACGTGTATCGGAGAGATTGTTCGACATGGTTCGTATCATGTCAGTTAGATTTCCGCGTAGAAAAACTAAGTTTGACACACCGTATATGCGAGGTAGAAAGAGTTTGTTTTCATATACTTTTAAACTACCATTTTCTAATACGTGTGTGAAGGCGCTTGATGAATCTATAGTCCATAAGTAAGGCTCAAAGTGGAGGTCTTGATACATATTCGAGTCAACCGACGTGTCAATCAATACGTATTTGACATTCAAGAGAGCGAGCATCTTAGCAAAGACTATGCTGGACGTTCCTCCGCTTATCCGGATATCATCGACCCAGATAGTGGTCTTCCCAGATTCATTCATTGAGCTCGTATCATATCTAAGAATAACATTACGCACTTTGCGAGTATCAGAGAATCTCAAATCAGGTTTTCGGAATTCCATAGTAACTTCGTTCCATTGCGCGCCCGCGACGATGTACTTATTTACAATGAACCATTCAACGTTTCCATCGAAGTCTTCGACTCCTACTTGAAGCCCGTTGTCAAGAAGAACTCTGTAATCACAAGAAAGCCATAATCCCAAGGTAGAATAGTTCAACCAATTGTGCTGAGCCACCTTGAGAACGACCTGATGACCATTTGGTGCATATAAGCTCTTGTCAATCGTCCATCTTAGGCTACCTGAGCCCTCTACGTACTTTTCTTGATCAACAGCAATCTCATCAACCATTTCCATTTCCTCGCTGCCCAGAATAAAATCTTTGATGGAATCGCAGTTTTCCAGCTGCAAAATATCCTGAAATGCGCTTGCACACGCGCCAATAGGAACACGATACGTGAACCTAATGAAGTCACTTGTATACGAGGGATGAAAACCATACGTGATTCCACCACCAGTTATTAGAGGAACTGTAAACATTAGTCGATAGAAGGCATTGGGCCCCTGAAACCCCCAATGGTTTGCGACGTATTGAAGGTGACCTAGACTTGGGATAATGAGGACTCGAAAACAACCTTGTTGATCATTGAGCCATTTACTAGTGTCAAAGTAGTATTGAGGCACGTTCACGCCTTTTTGGTCCGGCTGATACCAGTTTGTGAATACATCACCAGTCACGAGGGGCCAAGAAATGCCAATAATCATTACAGCGAGGAGGAATACAACAATTGGTTTTAAACGCAAATATAGCTTCCTGCGCGCTTTTAGCGATACTGCGAACTCGATGCTGCTTACTCGTTCGCAAATGCCTCCACACGAAACACCTATGTCAAAGCAGTAGAGGAGCGATATGAGCTCAATGAAAACCCACGAGTTGTAGACAAGTCGGAAGAAGAGAATATTGTGGACTAGATACCCGTAGATTTCGCCAAAAGGCGGGTTAACGCCCTTGGCAAAGAATAGCGCGATTACGGTTATGAATGAGAACAAGATTACCGACTTATTCCTCGGATTCAATAAAAGAGCCGAGAAGGCCATTATGGGCAACGCGAATGTCATCACAACTATGAACGGATTCTCAAGGTATAATGGTGCATAAGGAACATAACCTTCGAAAAATGGCCAATCACCGAACAGTCTTAGCACATTAAGAACAGTCGCCCATCGAGAGGCGACAAACTTTACAGGAAAAGTCTCGACTGTGGTACTGAAGGTTGAAAATTTCTCGAAAAAAGGCACCAACCAATACAAGTTTACCACTATAAAAACAGTTCCGACAATAAAAAGGAACTTAATCACGAATTTGATAGCCAATCGTGCGCGGTTGGTTTTTATTAGATTGGCAATGTAGAAAAGAGTATAAATAGATAGGAAAATAGTTGCGAAGAAGAGTTCCTCAAACCTAGGAAACACGCATACAAGAGGTAAGGAAGTCAAACCTACAAGTGCTGCGTACTTGATATTTCTGGTCTGTAACCCCTTAACATACAGACCTAGGAATAGAGGCAGAAAAGCCCGTGGTACAAGAGAACCAACAATCGACTTGTAGCCGTTCAGGATAAGGAAGGGATTATACAAGTAAAAAAGTGCCGAAAAAAAAGAAATTATGCGTCTGCCTTTATATTTATGCATCAAAGTGAAAGTTAGATAATAAGTTGAAGCCGATCCAACGAAGTACAGTAACGCCACGTAGAGCTTCTGACTGTCTGAAAGCGTCAGGCCGAAGGCTGCGCAAGTGGACAAGATGATGTCATCAAGTAGGGGCACAATATCCAGAACTGGCGGATAATGAAAACCAGCATCCACCCAGCTGTTCCATGCGAACAAGTATCTTTCAAGCCACTGTAATGGATGGAACGGCGGCACATAGTCACCGCCAATGGCTAAAGCTCCATTGCGGAACCACAAAAGTACAAAGACAACGCTCAAGAACAAGATTAAGAAATAGTCTTTAGAACCGCGAAAATGCCCCCATAAACTTGAAACCCAAATGTTTGAGCGGTTGAGTCTTATAGACGGCATATACATCACCAGTTGCGTGATATTGAAATATACGGCCTAGATATCCAATTCAGATGGTTGACTCATGCTTCAATCATAGCACGGGTATATACATCAATGAATCTATTTACGATCTCTTCGGGTGTGAATCTATGCAAAGTTTCTTTGCCTTTCGAGCCTAACCTTTTCCTTAGTTCTTCGTCTCTGAACAACCTTTCAATAGCCTCGCAAAGTCTTTCAGCATCACCAGGCGGAACCAAAATACCGTTTACACCGTCCTTAATGATCTCAGGTGTTCCTCCTACATTGGTCGCGATCACTGGTTTACCGAACTCCATAGCTTCCAAGGGTACTCGCGAGAAGGGTTCTTGTGTAATTGTAGGTAACACCACGATATCGGCTAGAGAATAAAAGTTCTTTACCTCGCTTAGAGGCAATCGACCAGGAAAATGTATATATTTTCTAATACCTAGATTTGTTGCTAACTTTTCAAACTTTTTCTTGTCTGGTCCGTCACCACTTATAATCAATTTCACATCTAGGTTATCCTGTCTCTTGATAAGCATCCCTATTGATCTTATGAGAATGTCATGTCCTTTCTGCCTACAAATCCTTCCTCCGGTATATACGAGTAGGGTTTTATTCTTGTGCATGGCAGTGTTCCCACTTTCGCACCAGTTTGGGGGTAATACGTAGTGTATTGTGGTTATCTTTCTTTCATCTATCTCCATTGCAACTAGCTCGCGCTTGATGTGATCACTTATGGCAGCTATATGGTTCACTTTCGAGAAGCATTCTGCGAGAGTGGTGTCTCGTAACCAAAGCAATTTAGAAACCAAAGGGTTCAGCCCGACGGTAGGAGTTGGCATGTTATTGTGCATAGATGCAACAATTGGGACGCGCAGTTTTCTACTAACTTTCAATACCGAAGGGAGTATTTGGTGGTCCCAAGCGTGAATAATATCTGGTTTATCTTTTTCGATGATTCTGCGTAGATTTAGTGCTATCCATTCGTCAACTACAGGATTACCCACCATTAGTAGTTTGTGAGGTAAAATGCTGGTGTTTGGGATATTCGTGAGCTTAGACATGTCTTTTCTTGGCTTATAGGTAGTGTAGATTCTGAGCCGTTCCAACTTGTCTTTCAAACATGTACTTAGCAGTCTTAGTGTAAGATCTGCTCCTCCCTTTGTTTCTATTCTTCCAAGGGATTCTGTTATGATATCAACTTTCATGCTGACTCTTCAAACTACTTGACGAGTGAAAGGATCATGTGTGCGCGGTCAATGTACTTATGCTCCCCATAAGCTCTTTCTTGTCCACGAATCGCTACGGTACGTCTTTCTTCAAGGTTATCTAAATAGTAATTAGCAAGTTCGCGCATCTCACTCTCGTCATCGTAGCAAATAATTTCTTTTCCCACACGGTATAAACTTTCAATTCCTTTAGGCCTATCCGTCAAGAGGAAGGCACCGCAACCAGTGACTTCGAAAACCCTCATGTTTGCTTTGGATGTGATGTCGTATCTGTGATGAACGTTTAAAGCTATTTTTGAGGCATTGTAAACTTTGACCATTTCGTGACCAAAAACCGATTTTCTCTTGACTCTACGTCTCAATTCTCTTGGAAGTAAGAATCTGTACCATCTTGAGCCCCAAATAGCTAAATCAAAGTCTGCAATTCCAGATAGCTTCTTTGCTCTTTCAGGTAGATATGTACCCACAAAACACAGGTCCGCCCCGTAGTACGCTTTTTCATCGTGAGTCAGATTAATGCATCTGTGAACCAAATGGTCACAGGCAAAAGGCAACCAGTGAACATTTGTCAACCCCATTTCCTTGTATCTTTCAGCGCAGTCTTGGGAACTACTCAGAATACAATCATAAGAGGGGGCAATGTAGCGCGAGAGACTGTGGAAAAGACGTGGATCATCTGGAAACCAGATAATGGTGTAGGCACCAAATTCATCGCTAATTTGCGTTACCGTTTGCGGAGCGATGAATTCTCCTTTACACACTACTACAACCTCAGGCCTCCTCTTGTGGACTTCCTTAACAAGTTCGTAGTTGGCTTTACTAGCAAGCGAGCGAAAGCTACTTCTTATCAGCGAAACGCTTTCCCATAAGGTGCGCAACATTGGATATGTTCCTATCATAGGTATATATCGACGATAATCCATGAAGAAGACGGAGTGTCCGAGCATCTCGAATGCTCTTCCAACATGCCACTCAAGAGTAAAAGGTTGGCTGGAGCCCGCTATCATAATTCTCATCGGAAGATAATACACCACATGTCTACAAGTATTTCCAAGGCACAAACTGTCGGTTTCAACATCAAGGTGAAACGCCTATGGATTATGGCCTTGAGCGCGTGTGTTTCTTGGCCTTGATTATCATATCATTGCAGACAAGTGGGCTTACTGGTATAACATACTTGTCAAGGTTTGTTAAAAATGAAGTGATCACTTTTGACTTCAGATACCTATTCATTATCGCATATGTATGGAATACATTCCAATATTTTTCCATCACAATTTCGAAGCCGAAGAACCGCATATTTGCCTTTAGAGAGCGTGGATGCTGAATATTTCTCAGGGGCATCTCTTCTGACATGCCAGGAATTCTAAGGAGCCAGCAAAAGAATCGATTCGTCTTTATCTTTTTGACTAACGGTAACATCATGTTGGACGCTACGGGGCTGGTTGCGATAATTGTAACTCCTTCAATTTTTAGGCATCGAGTCAACTCAGATAAGAATTTCTTGGTGTCTAGTATGTGTTCGATTACATCTATAGCTATTGCTTTATCAAAACTTGATTCCTTAAAGGGCATAAAGGTCACATCGCAACAGATAGGTGAAGAAATCGCGTATACAGTCTTAGATATCTTTAGCGCTTCCTTTGACAGGTCAACTGAGACGACGAAGGCGCCAGACTTCGCGATGTCATGCGAGTAAGCGCCGACTCCACATCCTTCATCTAGAATAATCTCCTGCGCTCTGGGACGCAACAGAGATAGGACAAGATTTTTTCGCCTTATAGCACGCACTTGACCTGTGCTATATTTCTGTAGGTAGGAAATAAAATTCGGTCTGCCTAGCCTTATTTGATTTTCCTTCTTCATTGCTTCGACATCCCTTGCTTTTGGTTCTCAAGAACATTTCTGGAGGCAACAACAAAACATATTTCCATATCTATTCATGTGCGCGCGTTATTTTAATCCAGTAGAAGTGCTTGAACGATTGAGGCAATCTATTATGAACTAACTCACACTTGCCCTACCTTTCTAAGAACTTCTTCCGAGATAATCTTCTCTAACAAGTCTAAAATTTCATTTTCAACTTTTTCTAAGTTAAAAGTTCTAGCCCAAGCCATGGAATTCTTTTTAAGGGTTTCTCGGAGTTTCTCGTGTCTTAAAATTAATATCAAAAACTCAGCCATCCTCATCCAGTCGGCAGTTGGAAAGACAAAGCCATCGAATCCATGTTTCACGTACTCGCCAACACCATAAGCGTCGCTTGCGACGGTTGGAATACCGCACATTCTAGCCTCAAATATAGGCGTTGGGAAACCTTCCCTATAGGAGGGCATAACTAAAACTTGGGCTCTCTGCAACATTTCAACTTTTTCTTTAAACGACAAGTATCCGGGAAAAACCACGCTTCCCTCTAACCGAAGATGGTTAACCAGTTTTTTCAATTCAGGCTCATATTGGCCACGGCCTACCACGTATAGCTTAGCATGAGGAATATGTTTCGAGACCACGGTCATTGCCTTCACTGCGTCTTGCACCCCCTTATATTTAGTTAGCCTTCCAAGGTAGAGAATCAAAGGACAATCATTTTCTATTGTTAGTGGCCTAAGAGTTAATGCCCTATCCCTGATCTCTTCGTGGCTTATTGAATTGAAAATAATTGCTCTAGCCAAGGCCTTGTCCCTCATATACACTTTTTTATAGCCCGTTTGAATAAGATCCTTCTCCGAACTCTTCGAAAAGGTAAACATTGGAACGCTTCTATAAACCAAAGGAGCGATCTTATCTTCTAAAAGGAGGCAAGCACCAAATAAAAATATTCCCACGAAGAGTCCAAATCTTTGTCTGAGCTCCGTGAAGTACATCATCCTAGGCAGATGCCAGCATAAAGCGATAATAGGCTTGCGGGAATACAGTTTAGCAAAGAAGGGAAAACCATGTAACATAACATCAATTATCACGTGATAATTGCGAAACTCCTTTGATGTTAGATATTTCACTAACGCGTAAAAATAAACGGAGAACATTCCTCCAAGCCTTAAAACCTCGATTCCTTCAATGTATTCATGTTTTCTAATCCCTTTGAAGCCACTACAAACCACCAATACCCGATGATCTCTATCTACAAGATTTTTACAAAGCCAGAAAAGCTCCCAGGTTCCGCCACCAGCATTTGGGTTCCTTATGTCCTTGTTGGTTAGGACAAGTAACTTGTAGCTTCTTTTCGTAAGGCTCTACCCTGAATCCAAACGCTTTTTCGACAGAAGCAATTCAGCTATCAGCCCTAAGGAGAAAAGCTGGATTCCACTTATGATCAAAATGAGCGATGTGATAAGCAATGGCCGCATAGCCAAAGGAATACCGTAGATAATTTGGGAAACAATTAAGTCTAGGAGAAGAATGAAACCAAACCCCGAAAGCGTCATGCCTCCAAGCCCAAAGACCAGCATAGGCTTTCTAGTTATTACCATCAAAATCCAAACAGAGATTAGATCTAGAAAGCCCTCAATTAATCGTTTCCAACCGAAAGATGATTTTCCATGATGCCTTTTAGACAGGCTTACCTTTACCTCATAAATTTTATATCCTTTTCTAGCCGCAATTCCCACGAAATACCTATGATACCCTGGTTTAAACTCAAGATCCTCTACAACTTCTCTCCTAAGGGCTTTATATCCACAATTCATATCATGCACGTTCAGGTCGAACATTTTCCTCGCAAAAAAATTGTAAATCTTCGAAGGTACTCTCTTTCTTAGAGGATATTCCGAGAAATCCCTCCACCCATTCACTACGTCGTAACCATTCTCCAGAGGTTTCAGAAGTGCCGGTATGTCTCCTGGATTATACTGACGATCCGCGTCCATAAATACGATATAGTCGCCAGTTGAGCCCTTAAATCCCGTTTCTAAAGCAGCGGCCTTTCCAATATTAATCCTGTGGGAAAAAACCTTGAGACTGCTTACTTCCTTAGTTAAGTTCTGAGCGAATTCCCTTGTTCGATCCCTACTTCCATCATCCACCACGATGATTTCTCCATTTATGCCATTTTCTGCTAGCTTGTTGTGAACGGACAAGACCAGTTCGCGCAAAGCCCCTTCTTCGTTGTGAGCAGGCAGTATCACAGAAACTTTTGGTTCATTCATAAGGTGAGTCACTTAGGGCGCGCACAGCGACCCTTCTTTCCCAACTTTTTATCCGTTCCCTGTATTTCTCATCAGTTTCTATAGCGCCTTTCAATAAACTATTTGCATCTTTAGCCAAAGATAGATAGTACCCTACGTCTTTAGGCAGGCAGTGGCCCCCAATTCCACCTTTCGCATCAAGTATTTCGATGTTCCACTTCGTGTTACAAGACTCCTTTACCTCCTCGAAGTCAATACCCAGTCCATCGCATATCATTCTTAACTCCTCTGCAAAAGCGATTTGTACATACCTATAGGCGTTTTCCGTCACTTTAGACATCTCAGCCACTTCGATGGATGAAACTATATGTAACGGTATTTCAAGTTGATCTCGATAGAACTCAAGCCCTTTTTTCATACTTTTTTCATCAATTGCTCCAAAAACTCTTAATTGGTTAACGCCGTGTTTTATTGGATCACCCGCCCAATAGCGATGAGGCACATGAACGATCAATCCCTGCCTCCTAAAGATATCTTCGTAAATTCTTCTACAAACTCCGGGAATGATCGTGCTTTCTATAGACACTAGAGTAGAATCGTCCATTTTTGCAACTATTTTCCTACATACATCAAACACTGCAGATAAGTCTGGCTCATTTATTTTCAGCAAGGAGCTAACGCATATCACGTATACATCTACGATAGGAACTTCACTCCAAGTAGCTGTTGCCTCGATCCCAAGGCTTTTCGCCTTGACAATAGATTGCTCATTAATATCGTAACCGCATACGATTAAACCTTTATTAGAAATGTAAGTTGCTGTGGGAAGCCCTACTTGTCCGAGTCCTACGACGCAGGCGCGTTCGATGTTTGGAGATCTAATTTTTTGGTTCAAAGTGATCCCTTACGATTTAACGGACACTAACAAGGAGGATAATTTAGCGGTCTTTTCTATTCCTTCTTCTAATCTAGTTGGATTCCATTGCAATTTATCCATGGCTTTCTTTGGAGATATATATGGCATGCTGGGGCCTTCCTGTTTGCTAAGGTCATACTCTACCTTGAACCCATACTTTTTAGATAAGAACTCAGCTATTTGACGGATTTTAACATATTCTGGCGATACAAGGTTAAAGATCTCGTTCTCAAAGGGCAATGCCTTTACACTACCTTCAGCAATGTCTTCAACGTATGTGTACTGATTTTTCCTTTCCCCTGAGCCCCAGATAACCAAGGGATCGCCGCGAAGGCCCGTCTTAATAAACTCGAAGATGGCACTGGTACAACGATCACTTGATCCGTAAACAGGACCATAACGGAGAATCACATACTTGAGCCCATGAAGACGATTGTATTCAAGGACAAGACGTTCACAAACAAGTTTTGTAATACCAAACATTTCTGTTTTGAAAATATCTGAGCGCCAGTTCTCGTCAACCTTGAGATTGTTGAGAAGCCCGTCGTAAACGTAAAAACTACTCGCATAAATTATCTTCTTAACGTCATTTTTGACGCAAGCTTCCAAGATGTTAGTGGTGCCAAGAATGTCAAGTTTTACAGCAAAATGTGGTTGGCGCCTAGCAACGTTGAGGACGGTATTAGCAAGGTGATATACAACATCTATGTTATTCAATAGTTGTAGCATTTGATCAAAACTAGTAACATCAGCCAGATGAATCTCAGCCCCTTCTGGGGCTTTATCCTTTCTAATATCTATCACTAAAACGCTGTGTCCATGCTTCAAAAGTTTCTCAACTATACGGCTGCCTATAAAGCCAAGACCACCAGTAATAGCTACTCGCATATTATATCCACCTCAGATCAGAAAGAGCATTTTTAAGACTCTCAACTACATACTGCGCTTCTTCATCGGTCATTTGAGGGTAAATGGGAAGCGCTATGTGCCTACTGCACAAATCATCCGAAGTTGGATAATCGTCAGAATCCTCTACATACTCTTTAAATAACTGTTGCCGATGAAGCGGTGCTTCGTAAACATAACCGCCCAGACTAACATCATATTTTTCTTTAAGGTGTTGTCTTAAAACCTCATGGTCCCTACCTTTTTGAAGAAAAATGATGTACTTGTAATAATTGTGGCGAACATCTTGAGGAATATCAATTGGCCTAAGTGCAGAAAACTCCTTTAGAAGTTCATCGTAGACCTTAGCGACATGAGCACGTTTCTTAATGATTTCTTCAAGAAGGGGAAGTTGAGCAAGGCCCACAATGGCTTGAAACTCGCTCATTCTCCAGTTATAGCCCAAAACGCTGACTACATTGCCCCGAACCTTACCTTGATCTCTGAAAAGACGGGCTTTCTCAGCAATCGCATCATCATTAGTGGTGATTATACCGCCCTCGCCCGTCGTTATAACCTTTGTAGAAAAGAAGCTAAAGCCTCCAGCAATGCCGAAGCTCCCAGCCATCTTCCTGCCCAGCATACTGCCTTGCGCATGAGCCGCGTCTTCAACTGTATAGCAACCGTGTTGCTCAGCTAGTTCTAAAAGTTCGTGAAGACTTGGAGAGACATAACCACCAATATGCACAGGAACGACAGCCTTGGTATTTGATGTCAGCCTTTTCTTCACGTCAGATGGGTCAACATTCATGTCCGCGGCGATATCAGCAAAGATCGGTCTCCCCCCGGCATGAATAACAGCATAAGCCGTGGCGGCAAACGTATTTGTTGGCACAATCACGTCATTACCCTTAACACCCACAGCACGCAAGATAATCTCCAAAGAGGCTGTACCATTGGCAACAGCAATAGCATGCTTTACACCTACATATCTCCCGAACTCCCTTTCAAACTCCTCATTGTATCTACCTAACGTCAAAAAATCGCCACTTTCAAGCAACTCTCGGACTTTCGTTGTTATCCACTCGACAGTTGTCGGCGGAAAATAGTATTTAAATGATGGAATCTCTAGCTTACGCATTTTCGTCTTTTTTCTCCCTTTCATGTCTTATAAAGGAAATCAACTGCAGAGCAACGCAAATCACCGGCAAAACGTAGGCAACTACAGCAACACCCTCCGCCCATAAAGAATTATCTAGAATTAACAAACCCGCACAAGCCAACAAAAAAATCTGAAAACCGACAATGAACGAAGCTCTCGAATTCTTCTTAACATACCTCTTTTTTACTGGAAGAAATCGCTTTATAGAAAGCACGGAAGCACCTTATGCCTCAGCAGAGGGAGAGTGAAAAACAAAAGAGTTCTCATGCATTCTGAATCCGAATCATATCCTATGGTTCTTATTGATAAATAAAAATAGCAATTCTACCGCTTCGATAGACTTCGTTAAAGGCTGAAGGCACTGTTGGCTGTCCATGCCAACCATTTCCATCGGTCCACCATATTAAGTATACTTGGTCATAACCATGTTGAAGCGCCTCATGCGCTGCTTCCACAGGATTTTCATACCCATATGGAAAAATTTGGTCCATACCCAACACCAAAAGAGCCCATCCATGAAAGGCATCATGGGTAAGTAAACGTCCACCATCATGCATGTTAGCTTTGAGCCATTGCAAAGCATTAACGGTATCCTGACAATCACTAAGGGGTACGGTATTTTGTAACATAGACGATGGCACATAATACGGAAATACCGTGTAGTATGGAAATGTTGCCTCATAAGGCATTATGACAAATCCAATGGTCAGCACGGCTAAGACTGAAACAACTAGTAATCGAAGCATATTCGATTTGAAGTGTGTTAGAGCTTCCGCTGCGTATAAAGCCGCTGGGAACGCAAACATTAATGTCCAACGATAACCTCCGGGAATAAAGGCATTTGGACTAATTATCGGGAAAAAGATCACGACTAAACTCCAGAGAAACCATGACTTAACTTGATGATTCTGAAGGCGCCGAGCACCTATGATAACAAAGGGCAACAATGGCAAAAAACAGTATAGGAGAAAACCCAGCGTGTTTGATACCATATCTTGATATGAGGCAAAACCAAAAAGCGAAAACCATCCTCCAAGTTCTCTCTGCGGAAAATCGCCAACCACGGAAAAAATTGGCGATTGACAATAGTTAGCATAAACGATTAAAAGAAATACCAACGCCGCAGGAACAGAAATCACTGCAAGACTTTGCACCTCATTATGTTTGTGTTGAAGCCCACTGCGAAAAATTGTAACAGCGATAACGACAAACATTATTACAGCTACAAGTGGATGAGCCAAAACCACAAAGGTCATCATCAGCGAAAGTAATGTATGCCACTTCCAGCTTTTTCTATCCTTATGCAGCAGTGTAAGAGTAACGAACAGCAAAACCAAGCCGAGCTCATTTTCCAGCAGATCCCATGAAATTCTTAACGCCACGAAGTATAGAGTTGCTAGAAGCGCCGAGAATAGACTCTTCTTAATCGACCAGGACAACACTCTGTTGGCGTAGAAATAGATGGCAAGCCCTAGGAACCCATGCAATAGAGGAGGCATCACTTTTAACGATGCAGTGAGTGGAATTCCCCAGGATGTCACTTGCATAAGTATAGTTTCAAATAATGGCACCTCGGCAATATAACCCCAGAAATTCACTCCTTCTCTTAGCCATGATAGGACGCCTGGAATGTGATAGCCAAGATTATCAAACCCAACTATGTACGGTCCCATAAGAATTTCCGGCATAGCACGCACAGTTAATGGTATGAGAAAGGCTAAGAAGGGAAAGGTTCGGGGTTTAAATGCAAGCTTGAAGAACATGATCTTCAGCTGTGACCAGGCCTGTTTTTGTCGTTTTCATCCACTTTCGGGGTCTCTTTAAGAGAATCTGAATAAAGGCATAAAGAGCCACGAGGTTCTGAACCATCCAATAAGCGTAGACGAAGGGCAACCAGAGCAGATTCGTCATTTTCCTAGGTTTTGTCAAATAAATCAGAGCTACCCCGATTAGAAGCAAAGTTATTGTGTTAACAAACGCGAGACCCTGAGCCATAAGCATCAAAACTGGATCAGGCGAAAACGGAAAGACTAGAGAAAAGAGACCCATAAAGTAGCCGAGCATACAGGGAAGAAACATGTAGGGTCCTGTTAAGGTCATTTCGGCGTCAATGCTCTTTCTGTTCGGGTTTCTGAGAAGTCTTCCGTATTGCAGTGAGACTTCCATTGACCCTCTAAACCATCTTGTTCGCTGCCTAAACAGTTGAGTGAGGTTCGTGGGGTTTTCTTGCCAAGACCGCACATCCGCTGCATACTTTATGTTATAGCTTCTTTCTGTTAGTTTGGCTGCCATTTCCATGTCTTCTGATAAGGCTTGGTCGTCCCAGCCGCCGACCTCTTGGAGAACATTTCGTCGAATGAAGTAGCAACTGCCTGTTAATGGCACAAAAAGGTTTAGGGCGTCTTTGCCTCTGATGTAGGTTTCATACCGCACCGCTTCTTCATAAGATATGAATCTTGTCAACATGTTTTCATGAGCATTTATTGAGCAGGCTCTGCCTTGCACTGCAGTTATCGACGGACCCTCAAAATATTCGGCTGTTCTGAGCAGCACATCGGGCTCAGGAACATTATCAGCATCGAACACTGCCACAATCTCTCCTTTCACATGTTTTAGGGCACAGTTTAAGGCTGAAGGCTTGCCTTTTGAGGCCGACGCGTGAATGATTCTTATTTGGTCAGGGTATTTTGCGGCGTATTCTGAACATATTTTGACGGTTTTGTCTGTCGACCCGTCCTCAACGACAACGATGTCTTTCTTCTCTGGTGGGTAATCAAGTTTTAACAGTGACTTTAGGACTCTGACCAAAACTTTTTCTTCGTCTTTGGCTGGAACTATGATTGAGAATGTAGGTAGACTTTCTCTCCATGGCTTTGTGACTGCAATTCTTTGTTTGCCCGTCTTTCGCAGATGTTTTACGCCTGCGGCTAGAATAGGTATGTTGTAAACGCTCCAGATGTAAAGGAGAGAGAGCACAGAAATAATCATAATGTAGAGTACATTCAGTCTCTTTCAAACTCCCCTTGGCTTAAGACGCACACAATTTGAGCTGATTGGCTTCAGTCCTTGAACGCTCAAGAAATTCTTAACAATTAAGGAAAGGTCTGAATCGAAATATGTGCGCAGAATTTGACCTGAAAAAGAAGGGTCATTCAATGGCACGTGCTGTGTTTTGGTGTTATCATGGTGATGTGTTCATGTAGGTTATGGTAAGATACTGTATGAAGCCCGAGTCTTTTGCCCATTGAATGGCTAATTTGTTGCCCCATTCTTGGGCGATTTGACCCAGATTTTGGGCAAGGCTGCACCCTATCTCGCGCATTAGATGCAGAACTTGACTCTCCATCGCTTCTTCAAGTTTTTTCAAGATGGAGACTAGCACTTTTTGGAGAAGGCGGCTGCGAACCCTCTCGACAACTTTTATGGTTAGGTCTACACATGCTCTCTCCACTTTTGTCAGCACTCTAAACCATATGCCTCTTCGAATAGCTCTCGCCCTGATTCTGATCATCTCACTTCGCATGAGAGGGATTCGCTTTTCACTCAACATTTGTTGCATCACCGTAGTTTTTCGATTTTACACTTGACCAAGTTGCCCTCTTCGATGTTTAGGGCGGCTCTGACCTCTCTTGGAACAGTTACTCTGCCTTCTTTTCTCAGGTATGCGGTAAACTCAATTACCTTCTCTTTCGACAAGGACTTGTTCATGCTCCCAAAAAACGCCGTTCTACGTTTTGTGACAACCGACCTTTCTCCTTCGGCAACCGTCGTTTCTCAACAAATTTCGTAGATTTCTTTTAACGGTTAAGGAGTTGTCTGAGTTGAAGTCAGACTCGAAATATATCCACGGACTGTTTTTGAGGAATTAGGGTAAGGTTGAATTACCAGAAGTTGCATCAAACCTAACGTGAACCTCAAAACCGTATTAGGCGCAATTGCGATTGCTGTTCTTTTCTTCTTCGGTATCATATTTGCTCTAGCCTCGGTTTACGCGCCCACAAGACTAATCGTTGCTGCTCTCTTGTTTACAGTGGGCTTCGGAATAGCCTACTACATAACCAAAAAGCCAAAAACAATAATTCAGAGGTTAGAAGTTTCGGGACAGATGAAGGCGGTTGCGCTCAAATGCCCAAACTGCTCGGCTTCAGTAGACGCTGACCAGATAAAGATTGTTTCGGGTGTGCCCTACGCCACGTGTCGCTATTGTGGTCACACCTTTGAGGTGACTGAGGAGCCAAAATGGTGAAATCACGTCTGTTAACAAGCACAGTCATTGCTGCATTCATTTTGGTAGCACTTGTGGGCATGGCAACTGCACAGCAGATTCAGTATCATCTCGGCTACGAATATGCTAAGATTTGGATAAACTCAGACGGATCAATTGACTTGCTATACAACATGAGTGTAACGTGCGATTCTGGCATCATCCATTGGGTGAAGGTCGGGCAACCTAACTCTGACTTTACAATCATTAGAGCGCAAGATGAAAGGGGTCAACCATTGGGCGCTACTAGCACAGGGGATGGAGTGCAAATTGATGTACAAGATATTTCAAGCGGACAAACTGCGCGGTTTAGTCTGCTTACAAAAGTTGATCACATGATATATGAAGACACGCCTAGCAACGTGGGCATTGAGTTCATTCCCACATGGTACGATGCCAACATACTCAATCTCCGTGTGTTGATTGTTTTGCCTGCTGGAGTCACCTGGCAAAACGTCCAAACATCCGTAAATTGGAACAACAACTTCACTGAAAACGGTTGCCTAGCAATTTATTGGGAGAGACAAAACCTCTCGCCGAATCAACAATATAAGTTCGGAGTTTCTTTTCCGAAGGAGTATGTGCAGAGTTATGAGACACGGCCGACTGGGGTAGTGGCTTTTTTGCAGCAATATGGAGCTCCACTCTTGATATTAGGAGCCTCGGTCGGCGTAATAGGCGCGGTTGTCTATGTGGTTCGTAAGAGACCATATCTTATCCCTAAAATCAGTATGGAGACCCTCGGAATAAGACGCGGTTTGACAGCCGTAGAGGCTTCTTACCTCCTCGACGTAAAGCCGACAAAAATAGTCACAGAAATCCTCTACAGCCTTTTACAGAAGAGAGCCGTCTGGGTTGAGTCCACAACTCCATCGCTCAAACTAAAAATCATGCCATCATTCCAAGACAAAACTGGGACGCAGGAAAAACCTCTTCGATACTACGAAATCGACTTTCTCAACGCAATCAACGAAGATGGCACACTCAATGAAGAAAAATTAGCGCACACGGTGGTTTTTCTCAGAGACACTGTGGAAGAAAAACTGCGTGGGTACTGCAGACGCGACACAATCGATTATTATAGAAGTGTTGTTGCAAAGGCTTGGGAACAAGTAGAACAGGCAGGCACACCCGAGTTAGCCTCTAAAGCCTATGACGAACAACTGCTATGGCTGTTTCTCGACCCAAACTATCAGTCACGCACTCAAGTAGCGTTTCGTGACAGAGCCTTCGAACCCAGCCCATTCTGGCTGTGGTACTGGTACGGTTATCAGCACTATCACCCCAACCCCGCATACAAACCAAACGTGGAAACTCCAACTCAAGCGGCGAAACCGCCGACAATTCCAGGCGCCGACTTCGCAAACAACATCGCAACCGCCGTGGAAAACACCTCAAACAACATTGTAGCCAACCTTGAGAAATTCGCAAACGCTATTGTGCCTGCGCCAGTGGCTGCAAAGGCTTCAACCGAGCCTGCTCATCACGCTTCCAGTTGCGTCTGTGCGTGCGCTGCTTGCGCGTGCGTATGCGCCTGTGTATCATGTGCTTGTGCCTGTGCCAGCGGAGGTGTGGGCTAAAAGAAAGAGGATTGTGAAGTTATGAGTTTATTGCGTAAGGTCTTCCGTGTGCCCAAGATTCCTCGAGGTCGCTACACTTATCGGGGAAGAGATAGATTTGCTGGTTTGGCGCTTCAGCTTCGCGTCGAGCCGAATGGTCGAGGGCTTCTGGTCATAAACGCCAACACGGTCTTGTACCTAAACGAGACTGCGACAGCTCACGCCTATTTTTTCATGCAGGGAATGTCAACAGATGCTGCTGTGAAGAAGATTCGAGGCATGTACCGAGTAGACTCGAAAACCGCAAGAAGAGACCATGAAAAACTCATTTACACGGTTAGTACTCTGGCACAGACAGAGGAAGTCTGCCCAATATCTTTTCTCGACGTCAAAAGCGTGGAACCCTTCACACATCAGTTTTCGGCGCCGCTTCGCATGGATATGGCGCTGACCTTTAGATGCCAAAACAATTGTGTTCACTGCTATGCTGGTGGTCCACATGAAACTGCGGAGTTGACAACTGAACAATGGAAAACGGTCATCAACCAGTTGCATCAAATCGGCGTTTTTATACTTACTTTCACTGGAGGAGAGCCGACGCTTCGTGATGACTTGCCCGAACTGCTGCAATACTCACAGGACAAGGGAATGGTAACTGGCTTGGTCACAAATGGCAGAAGACTGAAAGATAAAGGCTACGTGAAAACTCTTGAAAAGACTGGACTAGACTTTGTTCAAGTGACCCTTGAATCGCACAAGGCGAAAATCCACGATTTGATGACTGGAACAAAGGGAAGCTGGAAAGAAACAGTTGCAGGAATAAAAAACATCATTCCGACCAAAATCTACGCCACAACAAACACAACTTTGAGCCAATACAACGCATCAGATTTTTTGGAAACAATCGACTTCATAAAAAAGTTGGGAGTTGCAGGCTTCGGATGCAATAGTTTAATTTACTCGGGAAAAGCCAATGCGGTAGGCGACAAATTCGTTGTACCAGTTGAAACACTGAAGGAACTTTTGCCCAAAGTCCACGACAAAGCAAATCAACTTGGGTTAAAATTTCTCTGGTACACTCCAACTCAATATTGCCGCTTCGACCCAGTTAGTCTAGGCTTAGGAGTCAAGTCGTGCACCGCAGCTATGATTAACATGTGTGTGGGACCAAACGGCGACGTGTATCCATGCCAAAGCTACTTTGAAAGCCTAGGCAACATCCTCAAAGACAACTGGCAGAAAATCTGGAACCATCCTCTTGCCACAAAAATAAGGAACAGAGAATACATTGAACCAAAATGCAAAGACTGCCCCCAACTGCAAATCTGCGGCGGCGGATGCCCACTAGAACTCCAAAAAACCAATTACATATGCGCCGAAACCCAGTAAAGTTAGGAAAACTGTGACAGACCGCACACAAATGCACATTAAACTAGCTTTTTTTGTTTTTCGCTTGAAACTAGGCTTGAGACTCTGGCGCCTATGAGGCGTATTTTTCTTTCTGGTCTCAGGTAGGGTTGCATGAGTTCGTGTGCTGTTTTCTCAAAGTCTGTGAGCCTATTTGTCAAGAAGGGCAGGGTCTTACTGTGGGTGTGGGTTTCAAAGTTTTCGTATCGCACGGTTATTGTGACTGTTTTGAAGAGAAAGTTGTATTGCTTCACTTCTTTGTAGACTTCTTCACAGAGTTTGTCAAGTGTCTGAAAGACAAATGTCCAATCGGAAGTGTCTTTTTCAAACGTCACGTTTCTGCCAATCGACTTTACTGCGCCTCGTAACCCTACTTCACTTCGGTCGATTCCCTGAGCGAAGAGATAAAGCTGCGTGCCCATGACGCCGAATTTCTCAACCAGAACCGAAGGGTCGTAGTGGGCTAAGTCACCAATTGTCTTGATGCCTAGTTTGTTCAGTTTCCGCGCTGTTTTCTTACCCACCCACAGCAACTTGTCAATGTCTAAGGGCGCGAGAAAAGTTTTCACGTCTTTCTCTTCCACAACGGTTAAGCCGTCTGGTTTTTGGAAATCGCTCGCTATCTTTGCGACCAGTTTGTTTGGTCCAACGCCTATTGAGCAAGTTAACTTTTCTTTTTCATAGATTTCCATTTTTATTTCAAGCGCCAATCTTCTGGCGTCTTCGTAGTCCTTGACTCTTGAACTCACGTCTAGGAAAGCCTCGTCGATGCCCCAAGACTCAAACTTGTCGGCGTGTTTGCTCAAAATATCCATGATTCTGGCGGAGACCTGAAGGTACAGGCGATAATTGACGGGTAAAAACACCGCTTGCGGGCAGAGTTTCCAAGCCTTTGAAATGGGCATACCAGACTTAACACCGTATTTTCTAGCCTCATAGTTGCATGTGCTGACCACTCCTCGTCCCTTTCCTTCTTTTGGGTCAGCGCCTACTATGACTGGTTTGCCTTTTATTTCGGGATGCTCTCGTTCCTCAACAGCAGCGAAAAACTGGTCCATGTCAACATGAAAAATTATCCTCCTTGGGGCAGCCGTCATATTCTCAAAATCTCCTACTCCATTTAAACTATCAGCAAATGTGGTTATAGGTTTTCAATAATTTCTGATTAACCACAGTTTACGGCAGTACTCAAAAAACGGATCAAGTAAAATTCAGTCTCAAACTTTTTTCTTTCTTTGCGGCACAATCAGGGTCTCTACTCAAAATATTAACTTATGTAAGCTGTGTATTTATCTCGTTCTTTTCTGTCCATTTTTAGTCGGCTTAACAAACCGACCAGCATGAAGTCGAACGTTTTGCCCCAGAGCAACCATTTCAATTTATGATAGGTGTGCAACAACTCCAACCCCTTGTCAGTGGTCTTATAATAGACTTCACCTAAATCCTTGGCTTCGACAAGGCCAAGCTCAGTTAAGGCAGAAAGATATCTTCCCATAACAGAAGGCGCCAACTTGCATCGGTATTTGAGTTCAGTCTTTTTGACACCCTTGCTTGCCGCTCGCAGAATCTTGACAACCGTGTCGAGTTCCCGCCTATCCTTGCCTTCTTTCGTACTGTTGCACCCTATACCATAACGCATGGTCATGCTGACATATCCCTAGCGAACATAATAATGGTTGTTTCATTGGTGAGAATATTGCAGAATCAATAGGAAGAATACTATAGAATCAAATGCCAACGCCTTAAAGAGGCAACCTTAAATCTAAAGCCGAAAATCTAATGTAAATACAGCCTTTGGTGAAAAACCCACATGAAGCCTACAACCATTATTTATTGGACTAGAGCTTGCTTGGGCGTTATCGTAGCTTTGCTAAGCGCGTTTTTGAGCATTGTGGCCAACATCAGCCTCTTGAACGGCATAACCATAGCCTTGCTTTTCTACATAATCACACACTACATTTTTAAGTCACTCTTCTTGACGAAAGTGGAAAAACCATCCAAAATACTCACAACTGGAATCGGCGCATATTTCCTAACTTGGATAGTAGCGTTGATCATATTTTACACGTTACTTGGACCCCAAGGTTGATTCTCCTTCTAAACTTTTCAAAACTTTTATTAAATCCGATTGTTGCATGCAAGTGTTGAAGGAAAGTGAAAAAGAAATGTCGTATGAAGATTTGCCTGAATGGTTGAGGAGACGTTTACGCCGAACTCCATATTTCAGAGATTGGTTCTTCGGTGACATAGACGAAATGATGCGCGACATGGAAGAAATGATGGATCGAGAGTTCAAAGAGTTCACAACACGCTTGCCAAAGGACTTGACACGAGAACGCAAACTTCCAGATGGTTCAACAGTGAAAGAATGGGGTCCCTTCGTCTACGGCTATTCTATGACAATAGGACCCGATGGAAAACCGCAGATTCGAGAATTCGGCAATGTCAAGCCTTCGCTTAAGCCTGAACCTTTTGGAATCCGCCGTCCAAGCCTTGACGTGAAAGAGGAACGTGAACCCCTTGTTGATGTGATGAGCACAAACAATGAAGTTAAAGTTGTGGCTGAACTGCCAGGTGTAGAGAAAGAAGACATCAAAGTGCATGGAACTGAGAAGGCTCTCACGATTTCGGTTGACACGCCTCAACGCAAATACTTCAAAGAAGTAGACTTACCCGCTTTCGTCGACCCTAAAACAGCAAAGTCAGTGTACAAAAACGGAGTGTTAGAGGTTACTTTAACCAAGAAAAAAGAAGAAAAGAAACCCAAAGGTGAGCCTATAAAAATCCAATAAACACCATAGACTTAATTGAAATTTGAAACAATCGTAACTCATTTATATTATTGCTTCTAATAAACTGAAAAACAGCGAGGGATTAGAAAATGAGCATTTTGTTGAGTAAGGCGGACAGAGAAAAAATCATTAAGGCGTTGAACATTGACATCGGACTTGAAATCGGCGCAATCATACAGTACATAATGCACGAAGTGATGGCTGAAGGCATGGAGAGCCCAGCTATAATGGAGAAATTTGAGAGCATATCCAAAGACGAAATGAAACACATGGAGAGACTTGCCCAAAGAGTAAACTATCTCGGAGGAGTGCCAAACACAAAGCCAGCGCCAATTAAAATAGGCGGCACGCTTAAGAAGATGGTTCAAGACGACTTGAACGGCGAGTACACGGCTATAAAGACTTACAAGGGTCACATTAAGATGTGCGAGGAAATAGGCGACACAACAACAAGACTGATGCTGGAAGAAATACTTACAGATGAAGAAGGCCACGCCGACACATGGGAGACAGTTCTCCAAAAGACAGTGAAGTAAAAAAAATATCAATCCTTTCTTTTTTCTTTAAGTTTCTAAACTCAGGGATGTATTACACAGTTTTATATCGTTGAAAAACGAGTGTATAGCACCAAAATTGAAACGCTGTGGAGGAGTTTGTTGAATGTCCTACGACGAATCATCTGTACTCGAAGTGGTCGAGAAGGTTAGCAAAAGCGTTGTTAACATAAACACAGTTCGATTACTCCACGACTTCTATTACCAGGTCCATCCAATTCAAGGAATGGGCTCAGGAGTCATAATTGACCCAAAAGGCTACATAATCACCAATAATCACGTCATCGAAGGCGCAGAAAAAATCGATGCAACATTGGCTTCAGGAGAAGTCTTACATGGAAAACTTGTGGGAACATGCGTCAGCGACGATATTGCGGTCATAAAAGTCAATGGAGAAAACCTTCCAACAGCCGAACTAGGCAACTCAGACGAGTTAAAGGTGGGACAAACAGTCTTCGCCATCGGCAACCCATTCGGCTTGGCAGGAGGTCCAACAGTCACTAAGGGCGTGATAAGCGCTGTGAAAAGGTCAATAAGGTCTGAGAGGGGACTCATTGAAAACCTCGTTCAAACTGACGCCTCAATAAATCCTGGAAACAGTGGCGGACCCCTTGTCGACGTTCATGGAAGAGTTGTGGCAATCAATACGGCGATTGTTCCCTTTGCTCAAGGAATAGGCTTTGCCATACCTGTCAATTCGGCGAAACGATGCGCCACAGAGATAATCACACATGGAAGAGTCATTAGACCGTGGCTGGGAGTGAGCGGCTTAAGCCTAACACCAGAAATCGCAGCGTATTACAACTTGCCAGTTGAAAAAGGCGCGCTTATAACCGAAGTTATGCCTGACAGCCCAGCTGAAAAAGCTGAGATGCAAAGAGGCGACATCATCGTCGGGTTTGGAGACAAAGCCATAAACAGCGTAGAAGACTTAGTTAAAGAAATTCAGAAGAGAAAAATCGGAGAGAAAGCAAGAGTGCTTATGCTTCGCGACGGCGAAAAATGGATAGCAGATATTAAGCTGGAACAGACACCATAAAAACTTTTACGCACAGGTTTCGGAATAATAGTTATACTTTTTTACTTGCGCTTCGTGAAGATTCCGACTCATCTATCCAGTGATAAGTCAAGTTTATTTTATCTTTAAATTACATAAATACTCAATAATGATGTTAGTGTGGATTAGAGTGTTCCTAGAATGAAAACTACCACAATTAGGAAAATTGCAGAAAGTGGAAATTTTGACTTGAACTCGCCTGTACTTAGAGCATTGTGTTGGAAGTATTGGAAGTTGGGGCGATACGCTGATGAAAAGAGTCCTGAGAACGTGAAAAAGAGGTTCATTAAAGACATTTTAAGAAAAAGATATGACAAGGAAGTGGTCTATAAGGAATATCAAAGAAGAGATATGCGTAGATTGATTTTTGGGCTTCTTCTTGTCAAAGCTTACACAGGGTTCTATATGTGGCAAGGGAAAGGACTAGTTCACCCTTCATTCAAGCATGAAATTATTAAAACAAGAATACGGAAAAGAAAAGCAATGGGTGGAATGAAACAATTTGCAAGTGGAGCTATACTTATTGAAGAATTTATGTACGACATCTTGAAAAGGCTGGTTAACAATGAAAAGTATGAAGTGGTTTTTGTTGATCAAACTTTAACCAACATTGATTTTGTTCTTTATCATAAAAGGAAAAATCACTGGGATGCAGGTTTCCAAGTGAAATCACAGATTTTTTGTTGGCGGCCTACAGGAAAAGATTGGGAAAAATTTCATCTACATGAAAGTCTCACAGCAAACTACTTAGTTGGAGTTGGTCAGAAACTTAAAGAGAAACATCCAGAAAAGAAATTCTTTTTTCTCACACCAGAACTAATCGTCTATGGCAAATGGAGACCATACCTAGATAAATTAAAGAAGACATGGGACGGAATTATCTATTTGTGGATTCATGACTGGGACACTGGTCGCTATAAGATACCCCTTGGCAACCTGAGCTTGATTTCGCAAATTGATTGAAATATTCTGAGGAAAAGGTAGACAGAGAAAGAAAGAAGTTTGCGGGAGATATCTTCAATAGTTGTTCTAAAAACTATTTTGTGAAAAGTTGTGTGTTAACGAGTTTTTTCAAGCGTATTTGGAGTACTCCATTCTTGTATGTGGCTACGGCTGATTCTGGGTCTATCTCAACGGGAAGCGCCACTTCCTTGAAATATTTATGTTCCATTGTGTCTACTGAAATAGTTACGTTACATTGAGTAGCATGGATTTGGATGTCTTCTTTCTTCACTCCTGGCAACTCAGCCACTATGACAACTTCCCTGTCTTCTTCCATCACATCCACTAAGGGTTCACGTTCCTCATGAAACTCAGACCCATAGTAACTCGGTTGTTGCGGGTTTCCAAACCTACGAAAACGAGGATTCGAATCAGGTCCAAGAGTCACAGAAAATCCGAAAACATAGGGTTTTTGAGGCTTCCGCTTCTCCGAAGACCTAAAGCTTTCTGGCGTCATTTCATCCATCATTTTTTCAAGCCGATTAGACTCTTCAAAGAAGTCACTGAACCACGGATGCCTACGTTTTCGCCTTCGCCACCAACGTTCACTCAAGGCGTCTTCTCCATATAGCAGTAAGATATACATCAAACTATGATTAAAGCGTAACTATGCGCCGAAGAGACATTTTACCTAACTCTCTCAGTAAAGAGCCACAAAAAAGAAATAAAACGCATTTAACTCCAAAAAGACAATGTCTAGACAACCCTCAACCCGTCTCAACTTCTCTCAACTTCTAACTGGCTAAAAAACCAAGAATCATATTTGGAGCCTATTTGGATCCAAATAGAGGGGCTAGGTCAACAGTGCGCACACACACGCAAAAATTGTTTCACAAAAACAGAACACAGCACATATAAGCAAGACAAACATTACTAATCGAATCCTCCTAAAGAGGAACTCACAATGAGCGAAAAACCAACAATCACAGTCACAGTGCCAATGTGCACATCATGCCACAGAATAATAGCGCCAGGAACAGAAGCCACAAAATTTCCATGCCCAAACTGCGGAGAAATCATAATATGGCGATGCAACCGATGCCGCAAATTCGGAAGACCATACAAATGCCCCAAATGCGGCTTCGAAGGACCATAAAAAGAAGCGGGAATATCAAATGACTAAAATTCTGGTTTCCATGAAAATCTTCCCCGAAGACATAACCACTGACCTAAACCAACTCAAACAAAAAATCGAAGCAATCATGCCGCAAGACTCAAAAGTTATGAGATTCAACGAAGAACCTATCGCGTTTGGCTTAAATGCTTTGATAGCCCACATCCTCATACCTGAAGAAAAACAAGACGAACTCGAAAAAATAGAGACCAATATGCGTCAAATCAAGGGAATAAGCAACATAGAAACCTTCATGATGCAAAGATGGTAAAACAACTTTTAGGTTTACACTTAAATAAGAGATGCAACTTTTCCGATATAGAACATTTACAGAACGGAAAGTGACAACATGAGCGAGATACAACTAAGAGTAGGAGACGCACGTCAACGCGACGTCGGAAGAGGAATAGCCCGCATAGACCAAAAAACCATGCAAAAACTAGGCTTGTCAGCAGGTGACGTTATCGAAATCGCGGGAAAAAGAACAACATCTGCAATCGCATGGCCAGCCTACTCTGAAGACCAAGACCGCGACATCATCAGAATCGACGGATTCACACGCAAAAACGCTGGCATAGCCATAAACGAATACGTTATTGTCAGACCTGGAAAAGTAAAAGACGCCCTCAGCGTCGTGTTATCTCCAGTGGACATGCGACTGAACGTTGACGAAGACTTCACAAGTTTCGTTAAAAATCGACTCATGGACCGCACATTTGTTGAGGGCGACACAACCCTAGTCATGATGCTGGGCCACGCTATACCCTTCACTGTAACCAAGACTCGACCACACGGAATAGTCCGCATTGTCCCAGGAACAGGCCTCCAAATACTAAGTGAACCAGCCCCAGAAGCCAAGGGAGTGCCGCGCACAACATACGAAGACATCGGCGGACTACACGAAGAGATTCAACGCATCCGCGAGATGGTTGAGCTTCCCTTGCGACACCCAGAGATATTTCAGAGACTTGGAATCGAGCCTCCAAAAGGCGTCTTGTTACATGGTCCGCCGGGCTGCGGTAAGACCTTGCTGGCGAGAGCTGTGGCCAGCGAGTCTGAAGCCAACTTCTTTTCAATAAATGGTCCCGAAATCATGAGCAAGTTTTACGGCGAGTCAGAAGCAAGACTGCGCGAAATCTTTCAGCAGGCGCAACAGAACGCGCCTAGCATAATTTTCATCGATGAATTAGACGCCATAGCACCAAAACGAGAAGAAGTCACGGGTGAAGTGGAACGCCGAGTTGTGGCGCAACTCCTCGCCCTAATGGACGGATTAGGCGGAAGGGGAAATGTCATAGTTATAGGCGCAACCAATCGTCCTGGGGCTCTCGACCCTGCTCTGCGCAGACCCGGACGCTTTGACAGAGAAGTTGAAATCGGCGTGCCTGACAAGCAGGGGCGGCACGAAATATTGCAGATTCACACGCGTGGTATGCCTTTGGCGCCAGACGTAGACCTCAAGAAGTTGGCGGACATGACCCATGGTTACACGGGCGCTGACCTTGCATCGTTGGCTCGGGAAACAGCTATGAAAGCGTTGAGACGATACCTGCCTGAAATTAACTTGGAAGAAGAGCGTATTCCACCCAGTGTCTTAGAAAAGATGGAGGTCCGCATGGAAGACTTCATCAACGCTTACAAGGAGATTACACCCACCGCTATGAGGGAGGTTTACATTGAGGTGCCCACTATTCATTGGGCTGACATAGGCGGTTTGGAAGAGGTCAAGCAAGAATTGCGAGAAGCTGTTGAGTGGCCCATCAAAAACCCTGAAGTTTTCCAGAGAATGGGAATCCGTGCGCCGAAAGGCATTCTTCTGTCCGGACCGCCTGGTTGTGGAAAGACGCTGTTAGCTAGGGCTGTTGCCACGGAAAGTGAAGCCAATTTCATTACGATTAAGGGTCCTGAAGTGTTTTCTAAATGGGTAGGTGAGTCTGAAAAGGCTATTCGGGAAGTGTTTAGAAAAGCTCGCATGGCTGCTCCTGCTGTGATTTTCTTTGATGAGTTTGATTCTTTGGTGCCTCGGCGTGGAATGGGTTATGCTGACAGTGGCGTTTCTGAACGGGTGATTAGTCAGCTTCTCACAGAGATGGATGGAGTCATGACTTTAGAAGATGTGGTAATTATTGCTGCGACAAACAGACCTGACATTGTTGACCCTGCTGTTTTGAGACCTGGCAGATTTGACCGTTTGATTTATGTTCCTGAGCCTGACGAAAAGGCGCGATTTGAGAT
>Ga0315306_10000133_pt1 | contig 35430 bp, 34 predicted proteins | sample TDP1_MG_FD_203803 | JGI IMG/M metagenome (GOLD analysis project Ga0315306, IMG submission 203803) | Freshwater sediment microbial communities from Lake Towuti, South Sulawesi, Indonesia - TDP1 | ecosystem: Environmental > Aquatic > Freshwater > Lake > Sediment | place: Indonesia: South Sulawesi... | reverse complement strand
ACCACCCATCGCCCCATACCTCATTTTCAGTTCCTTTCCAGTCAAGCACGGCATATAATCGCGGTGCAACTGTTTTGCACCTTTCTTGTAAAGATGGTTTAGCATCACTCTTCATCTTTCGACCTTTCAAAAACAAAGCCCGGCGGGATCCACGCGAACACGGCAAGTCGGCTGCGCAGAAACACCACCAGGCTTTGTCTTATTTCTTGGTTGAGATTCTTGCCGTGTTCATAATTCCCCGCTTGCTTTTGCAGCTACGGCCAAGCCGAGCGGGGATTCCTAATAGCGGTGAACTATTAGTTAAATGCTGACATTTTCTTTTCGTAATAGCGCACTTTATCGCTATATTTTTTGACAAGTTTGTTTGCGCGTTTAACTTTGCTTTTCCATTCGTCAAGTTTGCGCTGCGCTTTTGCGGCCCTAAATTCAATGATGTTTTGTTTCGGTTTCTGTTTGATAGCTTTCAAAGGCGTAATTTCATCTGGCCACCATGACGTATCTATATTCCACCATTTGCCCATCTGTTTATGACGCAGCCCCATGTTATGACCAACTTCATGCAGATAAGTAGTTGCTACATCGCGGGCAGAAACTTTCAAGCCAGTTGATCCAAATTCCTTACGAGGCCGAGGCAATTGTATATGAATTGTTCTACTGTGATACCAGGCATGACCTCTTACGCCATGATTATTTTTACCTTTGTGGTATTCAACTACAATTTGGCGCCCAGGTTCCTCAGCATGTTTAAGATATACAGCAAAGATATGCTTTTCACATTCGAGAAATAACCGCCGCAAGTAGTGACCATCATAAAGGGTTTTATTGAGTAGCTTCATAGTTCACCGCCTTTCTGTTCACCGCTATTAAGTTGTCAAAGAACATAGTTGCCTTCCCATGTATAAGGTAAAGTCAAGTGCGTGTTTGTTTTTAGCTCAAAAACGCAGATTGGACATTTAGCGAATGATACAAAACCATTATTTTTAGCTAAAAAACAAGGGCGTTGCCGAGATGAAATTTTTTTATTTGTTAAGTTTATAAACAAACTTTATAATTATGTTTTGTGCATAACAAACTTACATACCGGCACATTTTAGCCACGGAGCGCCAGTTCACAGCCTTGCGTCTGGTAGAGGGAAAATCACTGTCAATAACACAAGCGGCACATCTCAGGCACATAAGCAGAACTACTTTTGCCGGATTACTCCGACGAGGGCTTAAAAATCCAGAATTGGGCAATCTTCAAAAATTTCGCGAGCGCAAAAGAAAATTCCTAAAGTACGATGAATCAATGGATTACGACATCCGCGAAATATTTTGACGGTTTTTATGCAGTGTATAAATGAGAGCAAAGATAACGTGGGGCCAGCCTGCAATAGTATGCCAAGTCAAGCTCGATAAGGTGTGTCCTCGATGCGGTGCAACGCCAGATAAGTGGAGAAAGGGATGTAATCCACAGCGAATTGGATTTATGGATTATGCCGAGTTTCCTGGCGACCTAGATATGCCGCAAGGAATAACAGTTAAGTGTGACTGCGGCTTTTCGTTGTAGATAGAAAAAGAAGCCGATTGAGGCTAATCATGTTGTTGTGATTAGCAATGGAATTTTATGAAGATAGTACTGCACAAAAGTCACGGCGGATTCCATATTTGGTCAGAGACACCACTTCACCATGATGAGTAAAACCTAATGGCTTAGCTGTCAAATACGTATGTGGATTTAGCTTCTAATGAATATAGTTGAGTATATACAGAATTGTATTGCTGTTTATGAGAAGACTCTCAAGGCGATGGGTTTGTATCCACCAGATACAATAAGCCAAACAATAGACAATTCACAATTGTCATATGTTCACAGACTGCAAATAAATGGTCTGCGTGATACCGAAATGATACCGCTTGATACTGAAATGATACCGTTAGGCTTGACGGTTTATCCCTTTGAGGAATAGTATTTTTGATAATATTTCTCTATATCCTTAAGGATGACGATAACTATAAAATCGTCAGCAAGGCCTCTGGCTTGGATTAAGGGTAATTATGGCCGAAAAAACCGATACACAGATGATAATGGATAAGAAAAAACCAACAATCAAAGAATTAGAAAAAATTTTAGAAGACCTCACTGAAAGACCAATTATAGTACAGCCTGATGGTTCAATCAAAGTTGATAGACGTAGAAAAGGAAAAGGTTTTATTTTAACAGGAAAAAGACCTTTAATTAGTTCATATTGAAGCGTTTGGACATTTGATGAGTCGGACAAAAATGAACGGTAACAAAACGGAAACGAACGGGCGCGATAGCAAAGGACATTTCGTAAAAGGTAATAACATTGCCAAAAACCACAAGAATCCGAAGGCTTCGCGCCGTGAATTATTTGAGAAGATTTACGATGAGGTTGTAACTCCGACAGAGTTAAAGGCAATTCTGCTTAAACAAGTGGAAAAGGCCAAAAAAGGCGATACAAAGGCTGCTGAGTTAGTCTTGGAACGTGGCTACGGCAAGGTTAAGCAGGAAACTGATATAAATTTTCCAAATGATAAACCTTTAAGAGTTATAGTGTTCAGCGGCGATGGCAGTACCAGTAAATAAATTCGCCAATGTAATCTTACCTTGGCAAAAACAGGTTTTTGAGGCGTTTGATGCCAAAGAGCCATATAAGCGATTTTTCGTAGCCGAATGCCATCGCAGAAGCCGAAAGACAAGCCTTATCCTGAATATGTTTATTAGAGAAGCATGCCGGCGGCCCAAATCAGTTTATCCATACGTCGGACCTACTTATACGCAGGCCAAAAAGGATGTTTGGCTTGACCCCAACATGCTTTTTACCTACCTACCTGATAAAAGAGACTTTGGCTGGGAAAAGAACGAGTCGGAGCTTTACATCCGTTTTGAAAATGGCTCACTAATTCTGATATTAGGAGCTGATAAACCAGATAGCTTACGAGGATTAGATGCGCAAGGTGTAGGCTTTGACGAATACTCATTGATGAAGGAGGCTACTTATACAGCTATATTCCGACCGATTTTAACTCAAGACATTAAACGCTGGGCAATATTTGCTTATACTCCTCAACCGCAAGCTGTTCATGCCTTTAGGTTGTTTGACGAAGCCGCCATGATAGGTACTGGTGGGATATTGCCGACTAACGGTCCTGCCGAGAAGATGAAAGATGAATGGTTTGCCATCAGGATTGTGGCGAGCCAATCAGGAATATTGACAAAAGAAGAACTCGCCAAGGCCCGCAAGGACATCCCTGAATCACTTTATCTTCAGGAATACGAATGTGCCCGTCTAACAGAGGAGCAGCGAACGCTCATAACCTCGATGATGCTTAGTGACTTAACGGGTATAAATTGGGAGTATGCTCGGCGAGTATTTAGTCGCATAAAGCGGATCGTTTCAATTGATCCGGGATTTACAGGGGATTTCTGCACAATCATGGGAATTGAGAATAACCGCATTGTCTCGGGAACGCATCGCAAATTTCATACGAACCGAACGCCTGATATTGTTCTGGAAGGCAAAAAGGTAGCTGCCGAGATAGCAACTAAGAATTTTATCGTTGACACTATAGGTTGGGGCAAAGGTGTTTATGATAGTTTGGCAAGTGATGCAGCCGGCTACAATGTGATACCGTTTAATTCAGCCGAATCACCATCACAAGACCATCTTGACGGGGTTATGTTTGCCAATTGCCGAGCTGAGGCGTACTACTATACGGCAGAACGTATTAAGGCCTTGGAAGTAGAAGCGATAAGCACAACCAGTTCAGAAAGTAACCTCATTATCGAATTGCCAGTTGCCAGCCGTTATACGGCCAATAGAAGCGGCAAGCTAATTATAATCCCGAAAGATGAAATAAAGGCCATCCTCGGCCATAGTCCGGATGATTCGGATACTTTTGTAATGGGCATATACGGCCTTCAATTCGTAAGATCAGAAACCGATGAAAATATAGCCTATCTTACCCAAGAGATAGGCGGTGACGATTCTCTAGTGATGAGTTATGCAATGAGGACGAGATTGTAGCACAATGGCAAAGCGCAGAAAAAACCTAAGTCCTGCCGAGCAGGAAAAAGAGCGCGATGAAGAGACAGCACAGACAGAAAAGCAAACGCGAAGGAAGGGCAAAACCACTACCGCTCGCTGGGGCGAAGCCCAGCGCAGCCCAGCAGAAGCAGAAGATGATAGTCTGAACGACAAGCAGTATCTCAAAGACTACATCTTAAACTGCAAACAGGAGGCGGAAGAAGCGACATCGGATATATGGACGGATCGGCGCGAGCTTTGGAACATCTATCAAAACAAGCAAGACTTTAAAGGCAAAGAATCCTGGCAGTCGCAGTTAGTGCTACCGAAGTTATTTATGGTGGTGGAAAGAGCCAGTTTGCTCATCAAACGAGCGATTTTGCAGGTAGATAAATTGTTTTCTATGCAGCAGGACCCGGAGTCAATTGCGCCTTTGAAGAAAATCATCAAGCACGCCCGCAAGCAGCTAAAGCTGGCTTTGGTCGAACATGAGGAAATGATGTCCATCGGAGCGGATAGTGAAAAAGTCGCCGCAACCAAAAGCAAAGCTCTTGCTTTACACGCGATATTGACTGCCGCCGAAAGGGCTTTGGATGAACAGAACGATATAATGGAGGAGAACGAAAACAAATTCAAGAGCCACCTAAAACCCACAAAAAGCAATTTTGTGGCCGCATTCTGTGAGATGATAAAATGTGCAGTGTTACTGGGTTTTGGATGTATTAAGCGGGTTTGGAACCCAGTAGAGCGGATTGTAGAGTTTGAGAATGTAGACCTCTTTAACCTTTATATCGCACCGGATTTTCAACCTTTTCAGCGCAAGCCCCCTCGTTATCTAATTGAATTTATGCGGATACCGCTTTGTGATTTATATGAATTAGCTCAGACAACTAATGATGAGTATGATAGGCTACGGAAAGAAGTCGAGGTTCAGGAGGACTCGGACTGGAAAAGACAATTTCTTGCCCGTTTCAACAAACCGCCTTTTGACATAGATGAAATAAATAGTATACAGCCAGAAGAAAGCAAGACAGACGACAAAGAGACTGCTCGGCGAGGTTTAACGAATTATAAGCGAATCACCAAAGAGGTAAATTTATTACTTTTCTGGGGCAAGGTCATTTCTAAAGATGGCAAGAAAAGCAAGCCAAATCAACTAATGGCTCTCGCCAATGAAAAGCATCTGATTCGCATACAAGATAATCCTTTTTCAAACGCCCGTCCCACTTACAATTTTTGGGTGCCTCTTATTTATCCACATCGCGGTGTTGCCGGTAATTCGCTGGTAGGGGCCGAGGCCAAAACCCAGTACACCTTGAATAATCTTCTCAATCTTGTACTAGACAATCAGAATTGGGTAGTTAATAAAATGTTCGAATACAATCCGCTTGAACTAAACAACCCCCGCGATATGCTACGGCTTTACCCTGCCAAAAAGATATCTACAAAGATTTCTGGGCGCAACGTGCTACGAGAGGTTCCAGTCAAGCCGATCAGTGGCGATGTATTTAAGATGATAGAACTTCTAAAGAGTGAATTGCAAGAGGGCACAGCGATGACAGAGTTTTTGCAGGGAATGCCTGGCAAAACAGCCAAGACTTTAGGCGAGATTGAGATTAAGACTACAGAATCGCAAGGGTATTTCGATGTGATCGTCCGCGACTGCGAGGTAAATTGTCTTACGTTACTTCTGGCGGATACCTACGATATGCTGTGCCAGTTCAGGGATGATTTCTTCGGTAAATATGGATTTAATGTCGGAGGTTTAAGCGTTTTGTTGCTCCAAAAAGACCAACAGGAAAAATTGATACAATCCCTTACTATTGCGATGAAGAACCCAACATTAGGCAAGCATACGCGAATTACTGATGCTTGGAAAAGATTGCTCGACCTTTGGGATTTTGGGGACTTGTTTATGACCGAAGACGAGCTAATTGAACAGCAGCCCCAGTCAAGCCAAATGGCAGCAACAATGCCCACCACCGGAGAGCAAATACAGCAGCAAGCGGCCGAACAAGCTCACAAGGTCGTAGCTCAAATGAACCCTCAAGAAATTTTAAGGTTTACGCCAAGTAGAGCAGCATGATTTATCATTACAAGTGTGGATGTTGCCGTCTATTGAATATTTTAGGTGAGAAAAGCAAAAATCTTAAATGCAGATTTTGTAATGGCACATTAAGTTTTGTTAGACAAATAAACGTTCATAAGGAGATATTATATGGCCAAGACGCGAAAGGCGCCGCAGTTGTCGCAAATGGAGCGAGAGCGGCGTGCACAACAGGCGACTAAAACACTACTTCCTGCTGCGATTAAGGCGACAGGCAAAAAAGGATTTAGAGCAACCAAAGAAGCCTTAGAACGCCATCAAGACGATATAACCAATCCTGCCTTGTTGGCTGGCTTTCTAAAAGGCCAAGCCAAGAAGAAAGGTCTTTTGAGTCCGGCTCATCCATACGTTGGGCGAAAAAAGAAAAGCAAAAAGCGAAAGGGTAAATAAAGTGGCTTTAGCTTTGTGGCATACTGGTACTAAAGCACAAACACTCAAAGCCTTAAAAGATTCGGACAGATTGCACCCTGACCTTGCTTCCGAAATGACTGAAGTTGAACAGGAAGACAAAATCAATGATTGGTGCTTATGTGTGCTTCAATGCAGGATTTGCAGTCATAAGCAGATTGCTATAACACCCAGCGAAGCGATAAAATTAGGTTTAGACTTTGACTGCGCAAATTGCGGTAATATGAGTTGCGACATTATCGAAGAAGATGAACTTGATTAGCGAGAATTAACCATGCCATACACAATTTACTATGATGGTGGTAAAAAGCCTTGGAAGATAAAAAACGCACCACAAAAAAGAAAGCATAAATGAAAATTGGTAAACGAAAACTCAAGATGAGCTCTGGTGAGATAAGGACTTTTCGCTCTCAAGCTGCACGTAATAGATTTGAGAAAGTCGCCCAAGCCGTTAAGCATGGTTGGACACCACCATCAAATCCAAATCCAGGTTCAAAGTACATTAAACAGCAGCGCAATCGCCAAAGAAAGACTAAAAGTTGTAAGTAAGGAAAATTGCGATGAAAACCATCGACTTAGCAGAGAAAACAGTAGAGGTCTCTAAGAAACCATCAAAGAAGTATTATCCAACAATATACTATAGCGATAAAGGCGTTGGCGGCGTTTCGTCTTTTGACGATAGCGATATACGAAAAAAAATAACAGTTCAAGCCGACCTGCAACTTGTGGGTATAAGGTCAAGTAACTCTGGCGAGGGTAAGAAATTCGATTATACTTTCGAAGTTCATAAACTGCACATGCCTGATGACTTGAGCAAACAACAGCAATCTATCAAAGAAAACCAAAGCCGCAAATCAAAAACACAAAACTATTAGGTGCTACAAATATGCCTGAGATATCGAAAGAGGAACTGCAAGATAATCTTGACCGTGCCCAAAGAGTTCAGGCATGGCTTAATATGCCAGCTTGGACTCTGGATGTCAAACCGGCGCTTCAAGCCCGCCGGCAGACTAATATTGACCAAATGCTGCAAACGCAGTTTGGCACAACCGCCGATGACCAGAGAACTATTATCCGCTTTCAGCTTTCTGTTATAGTTATTGATGAATTTCTGGCGTTTTTGAAAGACATATTGGTTAAAGGCGAAGAGGCTCTTGAGCAACTCAATCCGCAGGTTGGTTCGATTGAGATACCAGAGACTGAATTGTTGAAACTTTAATTATTATTGACAAATGCCAACGCAAAAACCTACAATAGATAAATCTATAGTACATGGCATAAGGGCCGAAGAGAAGCAACAAGCCCTTGAAGAAGTTATTGTTTTTCTACGGGACCTTTGCGAATTTACGCCTTGTTTCACAGGCAGTGTAACAGTGAATTTTTTCGCCGGACGAGCCAAAGACATTGAGAAATGGGAAAGAACAAAGCTATGAAAGGAAACTAAAATGTACGAAAGTTTGTGGTACGAATATGGTGGACTGGATTTGCCAACTGCCACTGAATTTGCAGCCGCCCAACAACAAGAGAGGATATACCCCCAAGGATTAGAACAGGTAAGAAGGCCCGTTGTTTGGTCACTACCTCCAAGCCCAGTTACTCCTAACGGCGAGACATTTGCCTTGATTAAAAAGTCCATAAGGCAAATCAAGGCCGAAGCTGTTAGCGAAGAGGCACAAACAAGAATTGGGGCCAAGATAACCCGCCTCAGAACATTAGGTGTTGAGAAACAGGCCCAGATTCTCGAACTGGAACTGAAAGTTCGTGTCAAACTACAACGGGTTCAGGAATGGAATTATAAAGTCTTGCCTTATGATGCAATACAGCACTACAACCACAAGATTATCAATTCGTATACCATGATCGTACATATTGACTTGCTTGAGCAGTATTGCGGGACAGTAGCTCAAGATGAGAGCAAGGACAGAATCATGCCCGAAGAAGTCTTGGATGAACTGGAAAAGGCAAAGGATAGACAGATATTTGACCAGTTTCATGTCCTCTGGGTTGAAAAGGTAAAAGACCCGCTCCTTTTAGCTTCGATCGAAGGTTGCAAAGATTTCTTTTTGATAGCGGAGTGGTCAGATGATATATCTTTTGAACAAATAATGAATGGATATAAGGCTTGATAAGCAAACAGTCTAAATACCTAATTGGCTCTATTAAACAGGAGAACAGAATTGTTTATATAAGTCACTAAATTCATTTAACAATGAATTAACCAGATAAGTTGAAAGAGACCCTGGTAGTTGCAAGGCGTAAGCCAAGCGGCTGCCAGGGTTTTTTTATTTGCGCGTCACAAAAGAAAGGCCAAGTTTGAGTACCTCCTTACGGAGAGTCAAACGCCAATCGAAAAAGGAGAACTAAAATGGCAGACGAAAAAGACCAACAGACAACTAATCAGCAAATAGACCAATCTGAAAACAAGGCAGAAACGGGTTCTGCTTCTGGCGAAGGTGAATCCCAAGTTTCTGCCGAAGTTTCAGGCCAAGGCCAAGGTCAAGCTGGTCAACAGCAGGATGTAAATGAGAAAATTAAAACCCTTGAAGCCGAACTTGCCAAAGTTTCGCAACGAGCAGCAAGCACTGAAACCTTGATGCAGACTTTGGCGCCTTTTGTAGAACGTGGGTTTGGTGCCCAGCAAGAGCAAAGCCAGGAACCGCCAGAACAAGATTTAGGAATGACTACTGATGATGAATCGACATTCATTTCAAGAGCAGACCATAAAAAGGCGATCCAGGAATTGCGGACTGAGTTGCTTAGCACTGTTCGAGGCACACTTCTGGAGCAACATCTACGACAACAATATCCCGACTTGGCAGATAAAGGCCCCAAAGAAGACGCCTTTCAAGGGTTTGCCCGCAAAAGAATAAACGCCCTTAATCCTGCCCAGAGGCGCGTCCAAGATGCTGTAGCAAGAGCTCTAGATGAAGCTGCCCAGGATACCCGCAACTGGTTAAGAAGCATAGAGCAAACAGGCGAAAGCAAAGCCAAGACTGACCAGCAAAAAAAAGACCAGCAAGCTAAAGAAAAGCAGGCGGCAGGTATTGCAGCCAGCGGTCTAAGTTCGTCTGGCGTTAGCGCTCCTCAAGCACCTCCTGCGGTGCCGACGCAAGAACAACATCTGCAGCAAATGAGAACGGACCAAATTAAAACTAAACAAATTGGTGTTTGATTTAATTAAGGAGCAACTAACATGGCAGGTGAACAATTATTAGCCACAAATACTCTCGGTGGCTATAGTACGCTTCCGCGCCTAACGGCGCAGATATGGGAAGCGTGCAGGCCACTTTATAGATTCCGACAATTCGTCAATCACAAAGAGAATTGGGGCGCACACCGGGGATACCAAATTGTGTTCCCTAAGTATAGCCGGATTCCTGGCACACATGGGACACAGCTTGAGACTTCAACGCTCAGTATCGGCAATATTGTCTATGCGCAGGGAACGGCAACCATTGCCGAATACGGTCAACTTAGAAAGGCGGCATAGGCCGTATGAAAAGCCTGCTGTTGCTGGAAAATCCTAAAGCTTACTCGACTAACTATGTGAAAAGGAGTAAGATATAACGCATGGATAATCAGCATACCAACAATACTGACCTTGCTTATTTAGCTGGCATCATTGATGGAGAGGGTTGTGTTACTATCGAAAGAACTGGGAATAGGCGTAAATCTACAGGCCAGAGGGGTTTTTTACCTTCTATTGTGATAGTAAACACAAATCCGGAACTTATCTCTCGATGCCAAGATATTCTCAATCAATACCAAGTTGGTAACTATATCAAAATGTTCCGCCATCAAAATTGGAAGAACAAAGAATTATATAGACTCTGTGTAATTGGTTTACTAAGAGTTTATAAGTTAATTCAGTTGATTGAGCCTTATTCCATAGCCAAGCGAGGGCAGATTCAGGTTGCGAAAAAGTTCATAGAATCAAGAACTGTAACACATCCAAAAGGCAAAAAATACGATGAATATGAACTTGCCTCAATTGTGGAAATTAAGGACCTGAACAAGAAAGGTGTCAGAGACTGTACGCAGGCATCGGAGCAATCCGATAAGAGACAGTCCGAGCTGCATGGAAACATGCAGATTAACAAAACTGCTTAAAATCCCCTATACTGGTAAGCTTGAACACGTCTCAGAGTATAACCTCGATGACATGCTCCACAAGACTCTGCGAGACCATCAAGCCGATACACTCGATAGGGCCGCGGCCGCGCAGTTCCAAGACAGTCTTGCTAAATATGTTTGTTTGACAACTACAAGTGGAACTCTCACGACTAACGGCACTGCCGGGGGTACTGCGACCGCCAACTTGAATGAGTATCATGTCAAGAACTGCATCGACCAACTCAAGAAATGGAAAGTTCCAGCTTACGATAACCAGGGCAATTACGTTTGTATCGGGTCAGTAAATGCTTTGCGCGGCCTTAAGGACGACACAAATTGGGTAGATGTGTATAGATACACTCAGACCGAACAAAGACTTACAGCAGAGGCTGGCAAGATTTACAACTGTAGGTTTGTCGAGGATGTCAACGTTCTTTCTAACTCTTTGGGTAATGGTTCCGCCTATGGGGAATCCGTGTTTTTCGGGGACGATGCAGTGATGGAGATCGATAGCCTCTTGCCTGAAATGCGGTCCTACGAGGAAGAAGGTGGCCGGCAGAAATGGCTTATGTGGCTGGCATATCTGGTATTCAAGATTATCTGGTGCGGAAGTTCTGGTACAGGAGATAGTGTGGATACCACTAAAGGCTGGGTGCCGCATATTATCCATGCAACCAGTTCGTAATTGAACCCTACGCAACCAGTAACATCTTGAAACAAAGTAACGTAAAAACATAATCGGTTTCAAATAAAAGGAGAATACTATGGCTCAGGGACCTTCAGTTGGACATGTTTACACGGAACCCAGATATCACGTTCCACATACATGGCAGTTCCCAACAGTTGTTGACACCACAGCGGGTGGCGCGGGCATTGGTGGCGCAGCCTCTCACTCCAATCTTTTCAGAATGCCTTTTAAGGCCAAACTGAAAAAGTTCGGAGTAATACCATGTTCAGGAACGAGTGTTATTTGCAGTACGACAACGAGTTTCGCTTTACTGACTCAGGCTGGTACTGCGATATTCACATGGACACCTGGCAAAACGACTTTGACGAAACGGGTTGCAACTGGTAAAACGCCGACTACGGCTACTACGATACCTGCGAAGAAGCTCGTTCAGCCAGTTGTTGCCGAACTGACAGGTAGTGGGGGTTCTGTGATATTCTTTATGGACTATGAAGAGACATACAATCCATCCTAAACCATTTCCATAAAGAAAGAAGTTAAGGGGCGAGTTCAACTTTACTCGCCCCCTTTCTCTCTAAAATATGAAAATTCTCAAAATTGGCCATCACTGCTGTGTGCGACTGGTAAAAGAGGCTTTGGCCCTTATTGATAAAGGACACCAGGTCCACGTTATCGGTAATCAGATACCAGCGGCGGTGCAGCACTTTGCTACGGTTTCTATTTTTTCAACCATTAATCAACTACGTGATGCTCTTATATTTCATAAAGACGCTGACATTATCCATGTCCACAATGAACCTTCTTGGATGGTAATGGTAGCCAAAGAAGTTTTGCCGAATATACCGGTAGTTCTGGATGTTCACGATGCGATGATATTTAGAAGCGAAGAAGATAAATACAAATCTGCGGAAGAACGAATCTCTTTTGATATGGCTGATGGTTTGGTTTTTGTCGGGGAAAAGTGTCAGGAAGTCATAAATCCTCGGCAACCTAGTTGTGTTCTGCCTTCTTATGTAAATGAGTCTTTTTATCAATTTAATTCTTGGCAATGGATCGGAGGTTTGGCATACGAGGGCAGAGTTGATACGCCTGCCCAAAAGGAATTTATGCACTATTGCAACTATGTGGAATTGTGTGAGGATTTGAAAAAACGCCAGATTCCATTTTATATTTATACACCGAAGTCTCAAGATGCTGGAGTAGAAGAATGTTACGGGCCAATTTGCCAATTTCGAAAACCTTTGCCTTACGAGACTTTATTGAGCGTTCTTGGCTGTCACGACTGGGGCCTCTGCGGAAACATCAAAAAATATAGAGAATGGGACTTGGCCATGCCCAATAAGCTCTTTGAGTACATGGCAGCGGGGATTCCGATTATCGCCTTAAACTGCGGCGAGGTTGCCAGTTTTGTCGTTAAGCATGGGGTCGGGATTGCCGTAAGTAGCGTCAACGAAATAGTGGAACGATGGGATGAAAGACAAAGGTGCCAGAAGAATGTCTTTTTGAAACGCCTTGGCTTTACTATGGAAAAGCATATTCATATTCTGGAAGATTTCTATAACAAATTAAAATGAAACGATTTGCCTTAATCGGAGCAGCAGGATACATTGCCCCTCGCCACATGAAGGCCATTAAGTTGAGCCTCAATAAGGTCGTGGCTGCTGTTGATAAAAGTGATTCGGTGGGAGTTTTGGATTCATACTTTCCTGATGCAGATTTCTTTACCGAGTTCGAACGATTCGACAGGCACATTGAAAAGTTAAGACAGAACGAGGAAACAAAAGTGGATTATGTGTCCATTTGCTCTCCGAACTATCTGCACGATGCTCATATTCGGTTCGCTTTAAGAGTCGGAGCGGATGCCATTTGCGAGAAACCTTTGGTTTTGAACCCCTGGAATCTTGATGCGCTTGAAAAATTCGAAGAACAAACGGGCCGAAAAGTATATACAATACTTCAACTTCGTTGTCACCCATCCTTGATACATCTCAAAAAAATGCTAAAAATGCTTGCCGCGAATCCCAGCGACAAAAAACATAATGTAGAACTGAGATATGTGACACCTCGCGGGAAATGGTATAACTATTCTTGGAAGGCTGATATAAATAAGTCGGGCGGGCTTGTTTTTAATATCGGGATTCATCTCTTTGATATACTTTTGTGGCTTTTTGGACCTTGTGATGGAATTGATATTGATGTAGTTGAGAATTGGCAAAATACTCGCCGCTCAGGAATGCTAAAATTGAGGGATGCTGATGTCTCGTGGTTTTTGTCTATAGATAGCCAGGATGCCCCAGATATGAAGCCGAAAAGAATATTGAAGATAGATGACCAAGTAATTGATTTCTCCGAAGGCATTAACGATCTGCATACACAAAATTATGCGTTGATATTCGATGGTGGCGGATTTGGAATAGAGGATGCCAGAGGAGCTATTGAGTTAGCCTATAGGATTCGCAGTGTCTAATTGGTTTGCACACGAAACTGCTGTCATAGATGAACCTTGCCAGATAGGGGAAGGGACGAAGATATGGCATTACTGTCATATTATGAAAAATGCCCGCATCGGCAAAAATTGTATTTTAGGTCAGAATGTTTTTGTCGGCGAAGGGGTAATTATAGGTGATAACGTAAAGATACAAAATAACGTCTCGGTATATTCAGGCGTAACTATTGAGGATGATGTATTTCTCGGCCCGAGTTGTGTCCTTACGAATGTCAAATATCCTCGTTCCAAATTCAAAAGAGATTCTTACGGGAAAACTATCGTCCGCAAAGGCGCAACTATCGGTGCGAATGCGACTATTCTTTGTGGAATAGAATTGGGCAGTTATTGTTTTGTCGGAGCCGGGGCGGTCGTAACCAAAAGTGTATCAGATCATGTATTAGTAATAGGCAATCCAGCAAAGGAAGTCGGCCATGTCAGCATTGATGGAAGAAAAGATTAAGAATTTTTATAAGAAACACAATTACAATTTGTCTATAAGCGCGAGGAAGTTGGCCGTTATCTATCATCTAATGCCTTACCTGCAGCATGGCCCGAAGATTCTCGATGTCGGCTGTGGAGATGGTTATATCACGGCGGCTATGAGTCTTTTCGGCGATGTTACTGGTTTTGACTTAGATGTCGAAATTCAGAAGAAACGTTGGCCCACAGTCAAGTTTGTAAACGAATTTCCCGAAAACGACAAGTTTAATATAGTGACAGCCTTTGATGTTCTTGAGCACCTGCGGCAAAACGTTTTTGACCAGACTTTTGTCACAATCATAAAGTGCATTTATCAGTACGGCCTCTTTATTCTGAACTTGCCAGAAGGCAGAGATTTGACTCAACCACTCAGCAACTTACTTTCGGTACGGCAGATTTTGATTGGCTGCGAAGATAAGGGTCTGCGCTTGGAAAAGCTCGACAGGTACAAGATTTCTGACCGCGAGATATACAATTTCATGGTGTTTATAAAATGAAGATTCTGGCAATATTTGCCCATATTGACGACCACATCTGCTTCGGGTGGCCTTTGATGCAAGATGAAAAGGTCGAAAAGCACCTTATTGTTTGCACCAACGATGGAGATGGTGTTTTACAAATAAGTTGTCACGATGCAGAAATAAACTTAATTGATACATTAGGTCTTCCAAATGGATTCTATCGGCAAGTCCCTCCCCACCATTGTGCAGAGCAAATATTTTTCGCATTACAGAACGCGATTAAAGAAATGAGACCCGATTTCTTATTTAGCCATAACCCGTGGGGCGAGTATGGTCATTTTGACCACAGGATGCTTTTTGAGATTGCTTACAGTTTTTTGGTCCCTCTTTTGGTAACTGACATTCTCGTCAGAAGTTTCTCCTGGTCTCTTCCTTCACCGCAGATATACAATGCGGTTCGAGGGCCACTCCGATCTACTGTTACGCCCGATGACACGTTTTACGCTCAGCAGTCGCAGATATTCAGGCGGGCGGGAAACTGGACGCAGAATCCTTATCTGGATAGGCCACATTATCCAAAGCAAGCAAATATATACGAGACTGTTAAGAATGAAAAATGAACAGGAAAAACAGCGTTGGCTAAATGATGGCGGCCTAACAATGCAGCATGCCTTCAGCAATATCAGCGCCGATAGTATCGTTTTCGATGTCGGTTTGCACAAAGGCGGATGGTCGCAGAACATAGTTCAAAGATATGACCCATTTATCTATGGTTTTGAGCCGGTAAAGGAATTCTTCGAGCAGGCCGTAGAGAGTCTAAAGAGATACCCGAAAGTAAGGGTATTTAACTATGGGTTGGGCGGCTCAAATCGCCAGAGCCTTATTTCCGTCAATAGTGTCTCTTCGACTTTAGTCGGCCATCATCCGAATGGGCGGATAGAACTGGTCAGGGTTAAGTCAATAAAAGATGTAATGAATGATTTGGACATTGACACCGTTGACCTTATTGCCATAGACATAGAAGGCGCGGAGTATGAACTGATTGATTCTATGGTTTCTATGGGCATGATGGAACGGTTCAAGTCAATACTACTGGCACTGCACGAGCATGTGGAGATTGGTGATATTGGTCACTACGACCAGAGGTCAGCCGTAAGAAACGCATTACAGACAACGCATGAAGCTGAGTATATCTACGATACGATATTTGAACTATGGTACAGGAAATGAAAAATCTGCTTCTATGTTCACCCTGGAACAATAAGTGGCTCGGTTACTACGAGAAGTTCTTCGCCAGCAGATACGACATTCGGGTTTACCACAACGATTTCGGATTCGTTCGTAGGTCCGATGTTTCTGCTATGGTTGAGGAACACAAACTGATTGAATGGGCTGATATTATTCTTTTCAACTGGACAGACCCATTTCTGGAATACTGGTCAAAGCAGCCTAAGAAGGATAAGAAATACATAGCGTTTTGCCGATCATACGAACTTTTCAATACCACTTGTCCCTGGGTAGTTGATTGGGACAATGTGGACCACCTGATTTTTGTGAATGAGGAAATCCGCAATATTTTTCTCAAAAACGTTGAAAATAATACACAAAAACATTTTGCGACACCGACTCATTTCATTCCCAACGCAGTGGATTTGACGAAGTGGCCTTATAGAGATCGACAACCTAATGGCAAAATAGCATGGGTAGGGGGAATGAACTACAAAAAAGGCGTCCAACTTCTGTTGCAAGTTACCAGTGCATTGTCGGCAAAGAATAATGGTTATCATATTTACCCTGTAGGTGACATTGGCGACTTGAGAACATATACCTATTTCATCCATTGCCTTGAAGAGTTCGGGATAAAAAACGATGTTGCGTACTATCATTATGAAAAGGATATATCAAAATTTCTGGAGGATAAATCTTATATTTTATTAACAAGTCTTGTTGAGGGACATCCCAACTGCATCATCGAAGCCATGAGTGTCGGAATTAAACCTGTGATTCACAATTTCCCGGGTTCAAAAGATTTATTTCCGAAAGAATTTATTTGGAATACAATAGACGAAGCAATCGCTATACTGGAAGACGAATATAACTCTTCGAATTATAGAACTTTTATCGAAGAGAATTACGATATGGAACGAATTTATCCACAAATTGAGAACTTATTCTGATGGTTTGGAGTCCTGAATTATCACGGAGTTTAGAAGTTCGCAAATGCAGGCACCGCGTGGTAAGTTTCCTGACGGGGCATGGGCTTGACTTGGGTTGCGGCACTGAGAAAATCTGCGAAACGGCCATCGGTATTGATATCGTAAAAACTCCCGCTGTTGATATTTGCCTCGACCTTAGCGCAAGCGACGCTTTGAGTATCTTTTCCGATTGTAGTATGGATTACGTTTTTAGCTCTCATTGCCTCGAAGATTTTGTGGCTACTGCAGGCACAATAAAAGAGTGGTGGCGTTTAGTTAAGCCCAGCGGTTACCTCATTCTCTACGGGCCGGACCCAAATTTTTATCCGAGAATTGGAACGGCAGGAGCAAATGTCGAACACGAGCATGACCTATACTGGCAGCAGGTATGGAACATCATTAAAAACTTTGGTAATGCTAAACTTATTCATGCCAGCCGGCACAACGAGTCAAACGAGTATAGTTGGTTGCTGATTGTCCAGAAAAGATTTGATTTCCTTGATCGGCCTTTTATTTTCAATTGGTCAATAAATGATTTTCTGCGGCGAAATGGTGATGACAAACTCGCCTTTCCTCTTAAACGAGACCCCGAGATAAATAAAAGTTGTCTGTTCGTTCGCTATGGAGCTTACGGCGATGTCCTTTGGAGTACTCCTGCATTGCGACTTCTTAAAAGAGAAGGGTGGTACATCGTTTATAACTGCACTGAATATTCCGCCCAAGTCTTGCGACAAAATCCCCATATTGACCAATTTCTTGTTCAGGGCAAAGGCGTCATTCCCGATGATGATGTTAAAGATTACTTGTCCGAAATAGGCAAGAGCTTCGATAAAACAATCCACTTAAGCGGATCAGTGGAAGGCTCTCTTCTAAAAATCGAAGGAACGCCTGAATTTAACTGGCCTCATGGCAAGCGCCATCGCGAGTGCAATGTCAATTACATGGATAGAACAATGGAGCTTGCTGGCTTTCCGAAAGCCAAAAGCATGTTGCCAGAATTGTACTTTACCGATCTTGAAGAGGAGCTTGCCAAGATATTTATGTCATATTACAAAGATAAATTTACGATTTTATGGTCTTTATCTGGTTCATCTATTCACAAGACTTATCCCTGGTCTGCTTATGCCGCCAGTTATATGCTCGAAAAACATGATGATGTCATTATATTTACTGTCGGTGACGAGCTTTGTAAAAAAATTGAATGGCCGCATCCGCGAACAGTCAATAAATCTGGCGTCTGGAATATTCGAGACTCTATGATAATGACCAAATATGTGAATCTTGTTATAGGTCCGGAAACAGGTATATTAAACGCAGCATCTTGCTTCGAGACTCCGAAGATTATCCTTTTATCGCACTCGTCTGTGGAGAACCTCACGAAATATTGGCATAACTGCACCAACCTAACGCCGCATAGTTGTTCTTGCTACCCGTGCCACCGACTCATCTATAGCAATCCGTGCCCAAAAGAGATTATGAAATTGCCAGATCCAGAAACGGGTATGCTTATGGACATGAAAGTTGTCAGGTGCGTCCACAATATTTCGCCAGAGCGGGTTTATGACGCATTTTTGAAATATTACCGAAATTGGAAGGATAAAAGAAATGCCAAATTCCGATAATCCGAAAGAAGTTGGAATCTTTTTTGATGGGCCTTGCGCATATCAAGTGGAAGTGGGTAAAGAGTTTGACCCTAAAGTTCCTGTATTAGCCGAGGGTTCACCGCCTCCAACGATAGCGCCGCAAGCAGTGGAAATTCCCGATGTCCCGACTATGGACCTGCCAAAAAACGATGAAGTCCTTAAATGCAAGATATGTGGCAAGATTTTTAATATTGGAACTACTAAAGCTACTGAAAAGTCTGCAATGACAAGAATGAAACATCATTTGCAAAAGGATCATCCAACGGAACTGGCGAAAGGTAAAATCGAATGACCTGGCAAATACCTGAAGCTGAAAGTGATGCTGATTGGGACTATCCAGAGACCGAATTTGGCGTCCCGGGTTTTGGCGCAGGGGGATTCGGTGCAGGTTATTACGGCGGAATGTGGGTAGAGCCAGAGGATGAAACAACCTGCGTCTGGGTAGAGCCAATCGTGTAACAATTTGCTGTAAATCAAAGACAGGGACAACCTGAAAGACCGGCCCCGCAGATTTTTGCGGGGCTTTTTATTTTTTGGGGTAAATATGACTCTGGCTAATGTAAGAACGAATGTAAGCGATAATCTTGAGGCTGCTGATTATGCTGATATTGATTCAGCAAAACTGAACCGTTGGATTAACCGCTCTCAACGATGGGTCTGTAAAGGAGTGCTGTTTCTTCCCACGGCGGAAAAGATTCAGCACGACTTTACTTTCCTTGAGGCAGAACTTGAGGCAGATACCGTTGACGGCCAAAGACGATATGACCTACCAAACGCAACCGGAGGAATATTGGCTTTCAAAAAGGAAATAAATATTGAGCTTATTGACTACAACAACTATCGCAAACCGCTCGTCAGACTCGACAAAAAAGAGATTGAGGACCGCAAGAAATTTCAAGATACAAAAGACAAAGGAACGCCGAGCCATTATTGCATCGAGCAGAATGATATCTGGCTTTTCCCCCTGCCAGACCATAGTGTCAATAACGATACTGCTTTCATCATAAATCTTGATTATTACGGCTGGCTGACTGACTTATCCGATGATGGTGACACAAACTGGCTAATTACCAATGAACCTGAAGTTGTTGAATGGAAGGCCACAGCCCTCGGTCTGGAATGGCAGAAAGATGCGCTTGCCTCTTATTTTAATCAGAAAGCTGAGCAGGCTCTTTATGAACTGATAATGGACGATATCGCCAGAAGTACAGGCGAAGAACGCGGTATGCGTCCAGATCGCGGACAATGTATAGGAGTACACTAAAATGGCATTTGATGTAAATTGGGAAGAAGACGAACCAGATGATTTAGAAGATGCATCTTCAGGTGACGACCGCATTCGGGATACACGTTATGGGGTGCGGGAACGGGCCGCTGTTCAGCATCAGGCATACGCCGATGAAAATGGTCATTCGGACGTATGGGAACACACGCCAGGCGAATGCACCGTTAGTTTTGTGGGGACGAAGGCTAATTTTCCAACGCCTTCTACTACAACACCTGGCTGTATAGCAATAGCTACGGACGAAGCCAATAAACCTTATTACTGGAATGGTACGGCTTGGACAGCAATAAGTTTAGCATTACTTGGAGCGGCAAATACATTCGCTGAGAATCAAAGTTTTACGAAAGGCATTGTGGCAAATAATACGTACATTCAAGGCCGTAACGCGGCCGGGAATGGCAATGTAGATTTGATTAAAGCTAATTCGAGCGACAAGGTGCAATTGCCAGATGCGGCACAATTGGCTACTTCGGCAGCACCTACTGCTGATGCTCAAATAGCAAATAAGAAATATGTGGATGACCAGAGGAAATACTATTCTGGCAATGGTACACCATCTCCATTAAGCAGCAATATATTTACCTACGGTGGCGAAGAATCAATCACTTTTCCGAATGGATTGATTATAAAAACGGGATATATAGCCGAATCTGATGCAAGCACACCCGTCACTTTTGCTGCGGCCTTTCCAAACGGCATTGTTTCAGTTGTTGTAACGCCCAAAAGAAGCGCAGTGACGACAATAAATGTTGTAGTCACAAGTGTTTCAACAAGCGGATTTACAATCAAAGGCGGTCCTGGTTTCGATGGTTATTACTGGATGGCCATAGGATATTGAGATGGTTGCAACAGGCATACCAACACAACAAACAGAGATTTTAATTGCCCCGAGAGGCGGATTGAACTTCTCTTTGCCAGCCGATTTGATTTCTATTGTCGAGATGTCGGATTGTCAGAACGTCTTCTTTGAGGCTGGGCTTGTTAAAAAGCGCTATGGGTATAAAAAATTCGGCACAAATCTGCCATTATCAGGTCCACTTATGGGCTTCGACCAGTTTTATATGCTTGGCGGTAGTCAGTTTCTTCTGGCAATGACCACCAAAGACATTTATGTGTGGGACACAACAGACAAAGAATGGGATTTATTGACGGAACATGCTAGCGCAGATAACTGTGATGATAATCCTGTAGCCTGGACGGCAAGCGAAAATGTCGCTGTGGCCCGCGAAACTACAGAGAAAAAAGAAGGCACTGCCAGCGTAAAAATCACTATTGATACAGCCTTTGAAACGGGACTTATCGCGTATCACGATAAGGCGATAGGTGATATAAGCGCCTACAACCATGTCCGTTTCTGGATAAAGTCATCAATAACCTTAACTGCAGGCCAGTTGCAATTCTTGGTTGACGACACAAGCGCGTGCGCTTCTCCTCTTCGGACGATTGACCTACCTACCTTGGCGGCTAATACCTGGACGCAGGTTCTTCTTGACCTGCGAGACGAAAGCGGAAAGACAGATGACCTGGTTTCTATCGCTTCCATCGGCCTAAAGGCTTCCGAAGATTTTGGTGAGTGTATTCTCTATATTGACCAGATAGATACTTATAAATGTTTCACTGGCACAGACAAAGATTTCTTCAGTTACGATTATATCCAGAAAAAGACGGAAGATGACCTGTGGTGGATTTGTACAAATAATATAGATGCGATCAAGAAATATGATGGTGAAACTTTTGAGAATTTGGGCGGTTCACCTCCATTAGCAAAATATGTCATTCAGTACAAAGCGCATTTACATCTGTTAGACCCGACAGAAGGCGGTTTTCCAAAACACCAGGATGACCGATGGTCGGATACGGCTGACCCGGAAAACTGGTCAACTGGTAATGCTAAATCTACACAGTTGATAGGTGCCGATTGGATTAAAGGCGGTGCCATTTTCAAAGGCAATACACTTATTATTTTTAAGGATAGAAGTATCTGGATTGGAGTTCCTTCCTTTGATACTAATATTTTTGATTTTGATCCCAAACAAACGGGAGTGGGCTGCGCTTCTGGCCGAACCATCGCCACTCTGGGTGATGAACTTATCTTCCAGGGCTGGGACGACATTTACGTCTTTAATGGCAGTGATTACGAGCCGATTAGCGAAAATATTCGCATAGAATTTTTCCGTAGATTGCTATCCGAAGAACTGGACCGTTGCTTTGGGGTGGTTATTGAGGAAACAAAAGAGTATTGGCTTTTCGTTGTTCCAACAAATGCTGCTGTTGCCTATCCGAATACCGCCTGGGCATTTAACTGGGAACTTAATAAATGGACCAAACATAAATTCGCAAATTACCTGACAGCATACGGTTATTATTGGTTGGAGCAAAAGATTCGCTGGTGTGACCTCGTAGGCAGATGGAAAGACCAAAATTGGCGATGGGGCGACCGGCGTATTCTTGCCCAAGCACCTACAACACTTTTCGGCGACAAAGATGGGAATGTCTACGAATATACCACTCTTGAGAATAACGATGATGGTGTTGCAATCGATGCCTATTTCGACACCAAAGACTTTATCATGCGCGACGCCACGGGTCGTCTTATTAGGCAGCGTTTTATGGGGATCGATGTTTATTATATTGGCCCCAGCTTAAAAGTTTATTGTTCGATTGACCGAGGCACAACTTGGAATCTTTATGGCACTTTGTCCGCCAGTACCAGTCTTGATACCCCTAAAAAACTTCGCTTGAGAGTAAATGGCAAATTTCTGAGACTAAGATTTCGTAATAGTGAATTGAATGAACACTTTGAATTTAGTCATGCTGAAATATTCAGAGAACCGGCAGGAGCGCGATTGTGAGCAAGTTGTTATCCACGCAATTATTCCCACCAACAGGCGGAATTAAAGATGATGCAACGCGCACTTGGGCTCAACAACTGGTATTTTTTCTTGATGAAACACTAAAAAAAATTTCTGCGATTTCCTTTAATCGTTCTGAGAAACTATCGGTAGCTGATACTGGTAACGCAGATACCGAATTTAGTATTACACACCATCTGCAAAGGATTCCTGAAGGTTTCATTGTCACCAAGATAGACAAGGTTGGCATTATCTATAAGTCAACGACAGCGTGGAAGGATACCACTGTTTACCTGAAGTGTTCGGCGGCAAATGCCGCCGTAGAACTATATCTATTTTAGGAGCTAAATAAAATGGGACTGTTTTCGTCTTCAAAGATCAAGATTAAGGGTCCGCTTGAACCGGCTTGGCAGACAAAACTTCGAGAAACACTTGGCACATCTGCAGAACCAGGAGCAACTGCAAGATTGAAGAGGGCTGGTGAAGCATACCCAGGGGAACTTACTGCTGGATTAAGCGAATATGAAGAAACAGGTCTGGGCGAGCTTGGCAAATATTTAGCCACAGAGTTACCAACGGAGTCGCCACTCTATAAAGCAACAGAGGAAGAGCTAACTAAAACACTTACCGGCGGATATGAACCGGCGACATCGGATTATTACCAAGCGTTTCGAACAAATCTGTTGCGAGAATTGCAAAAAGCCAAAGACCGATTAGCGGCTTCAACTTCTGGCAGAGATCTCTACTATGGTGGTGGTCGAGTTCAAGAGGAAAGGCAACTCGAAGAAACTGCTCTTGCCAATCTTGCGCAGACAATGGCAGGTCTTAGCGAAGCCGAACGAAGTAGAAGACTAACAGCCGTACCTCTAGCGCAGAGTATTTTGGGATTTGGTGAAACGGCCCCCATAGCCCGGATTACGGCTGCCGAGCAGCTTGGAGCACTTCCGCGACTAATAGAGCAGACTGGCCTTAGTGCGGAATATGAAGAATGGATAAGACAACTACAGGACCTGGGATTGCCGCTGGAAACGGCCATAGATCTTGCAAAGTATAAGCCGGAATATTACACGCAGGCTTATGCTCCCAGCGAATTTAGCCAGGTCGCATCATCACTTGGGCCACTATTGGGTGGAATAGGAGGAATAGGAGGTTTGGGTGCATTAACATCCGCCTTAACCCCGGGGTCGGCGGCTATGGCAATGGGAGGTTTGGCTCCTTTGGTTAGTTCTTTGCAGGGCTTAGGCGGTTTGGCATTAGCAGCTTTATCTGACATCCGTGCCAAAGAGAATATAGAGTCCATTGAGAATGCTCTCGACAAAGTCACTCGACTCGATGGCAAGACCTTTAGCTATAAATCAAATGCTAATTTGCCCTACATCCCAATAGAAGGCCGACATGCAGGCATTATCGCTCAGGATTTAGAGAAGGTTTTGCCTGAAGGTGTTGTTGAGGTCAATAGCTTTAAGTTTGTAAGGCTCGATGCAATAATCGGGCTTTTAGTTAATGCAGTCAAAGAGTTAAACAAAAAACTAAATGAAATCATGCCAGTCCTGAATTGAAAGGGAAAATCCAATGCCATTGATTGAAATGGGTGGCGGCTACCCTTATAAACCAAGCTCTTTAGCTCAGATGATTGGCGGTATCGGCTCAATCGTCCAAACAATCCAGCAAACTCAAGAACTGCGCCGGGAAAGGGCCAGACAAACTACGCAAGATTTATATAAATTGGGCCAGACAGAATCGAAAGCATATCGAAGCGCATTCCAAAAGGGTTACGGCCTTGAACCTGTTCAGACAACCAGATTATCTGACGAGGAACTTGCCAAAAAAGGATTGCAACTTATCGGCGTGGAGACGGATATTTACGGTCGGCCAAAAGGATATCGTTATGGACCAAAGCCAAGAGCGCAAACTCTTAGAGGTGAAACAACTTACTTTGAAAGAAACCCAATTACTGGTGAGTGGAAAGAGACACCTGTTAAAGCGCCTGTTTTATCGGACATACTCACGCAATACCTAAGGGGTATATTACAAGGAGCGCCACCAGCAGTAACGGCGCCATTAACTGAAACACCGCCGACAGGTATTGGTCGAACTAAACCTCCTTCCGCTAAAACGGGAGATGAAACAGGTATTGGTCGAATTGTGAATATGCCAGAATTTGCTGAGGCGTGGTTAGAAGAACCATTAGGCCCAGAAGGTTTTCTCCCGGCGGCCCCGAGTGCTACTGCTACTGTTCCACAACCTCCAGGATTGGCTCGTAGAAGGTGGGATTGGCTTAAAGGTTTATATGGGAAATTGTCATCCATCGGTGGCGTTGCGTTACCTGCTATGCCATCTACTTTCTCTATGAAACCGACTCCTGCTAAAGGCGGCGAAAAGATTCTTCCTCAATATGAGATAAGGATGATAAAGAAACCTACTGTCGAAACGCCACGCATCCCGACAACGCCTCGGCAAACCTCCAAACCTTACAACGTTCCACAGGAATTAAAAGATATTTTCCGCTCATTAAGTGCGCAGCAAAAAAGTGCAGTTATGCAGATAGGCCCGTACTGGGACGGCTTAACTGAAAAGCAGAAGAAAGATATTGAAGCGGCCATAAGAGCCGATCCTCAAACTGCGTTTGAGATTCTCAAAAGGCTAAGAAGTGGCTAATCAAGTATTAGATTTTGCTGATCTGATAAAACCCCAAAAAGAGATTGATTTCTCCGATTTGGTACGAAAAGCACCTGTTATCACTCCAAAACCAGTATTGCCAGAGTCTTATAGACAACAGGCCGAAAAACGCACAGCTTTGCCATTTTACAGACAAGAAGCTGGGAGGCGTTGGGCAAAAATTGAGGATATTTACACGGCTGCCAAAGAAGGCAGGCTGGGCGAGGTTGCCAAGACCTGGTTAGAGCCAGAGCCGGAAGCTCCTACAATAACAGCACAAGCACCGATAACAATAAAACCAACCAAAACTCCATTGCCAAAACCAGCCTTTGTTACAACGCCGAGAGATATAAGACCCACTGTAAAACCTTCCGAATTTCAGCCGAGTACACTAAGTAAATTACAACATTTCTATTCAAGATTAGGCATTTCTGATATTGCAAAGTCAATCAGAGAAATGGTTGCGCCTACAACACCTTATGCAGAAAAAGAGGCCATACAAGCTTATCGAGATATACCAAAAGCGATGGAAAATATTGGTGTTCGCGTCTTAACGCTTGGCGGTATAACTGCACCTTTAATGGGTCTAAAGCCAAGTGAATTGCGGGCTGCTCTGGATGAAGATATTGCCGAACTTGAATCAGGATTTGCCCCGGCTTTGATTAAGCCAACGGCAGATACGGTCTCACTTGCCATCCAATGGGGTTATCTCTATCCGAAACTTTTTAGAGCGGTTGGAACTGCTGGTTCTCTAATAAACAAAATTCCACAAGTTCAAAAAGGAATATCAGCATTAAAATCTTTAGGTGGTATTGACAAAATCGCCAACCAATATCCTAAAGCATATACAATAGCATCAAGGACTTTAGAAACTTTTGCTAAAGGGGCAGCCGTAGGAGCGATAACATCTACACCTGAAGCAATCTCTGAAGATTTAGAAAAAGGCGAATTTTTGAGCCATATTAGCAAAAGTGCTGCAACACTCGGTGGAATTGCTGCGGCATTCCAATTGGTCGGCACTGTTGACACGGCTTTATATGCGAAAAATGTCAGAGAGACTATATATAATGCGCTGCATTCGGAATATGGTATTGATTTGAGACCCAAAACTCCACCACCTGTTAGACCAACCGGAGTTACAACTGAGCAATGGCAGCAAGCAAAAGACCGGACAGAAAAGCTCATTGAAAAGATAACAGACCAACTTTGGGGGATAAAACGAGTTGATGTGGTTTCACGCGGCCAGGAGACAGTTGAGCGTCCAGAAAATGCTGCCCGAAGGGCAATGCCATATATTACTGAACCATTTACAGCTATTACAAAGGCTAAGCCTGTACCGCCATCAAAAGCACCAATAATTACTCCGCCACCAGCACCACCGCCAGTAACAGCCAGGCCTACAATCACGCCCGAACAAAGAACGGTTGCCATAGACCTCGTCAAAACAACTTTGGCCAACCCCGATTATGCCGCTCTTGACCCAAAAACCAAAATTGACATTGGCCTAAAGATGCTTGCCAAGCAGGGAATCGAGGCCAAACCAGAGGAACTTATCGCGCCTAAGCCAGCCGCCAGAATGGCCGAAATAACGCCTACGGAGGCCGTAGAGGCGATAAAGCCTGCCGAGCCTGCCCCAGCAGCCCTTGAGGCCCCGCCAGCCGAGGCGAAACCTATCCAGAAAATGGTTTACACATCAGCACCTGAAGAATGGTACGGAGAAACGCTTTACGACTGGGGTCGAAAAGGGCTGAGAAGCGAAAGGAATAAATACATTACTGATGGTGGACGGCGAAAAACTTTTGCCCCTGAATGGCGGCAAGCAATGGCCGAAGTACCAGTAGGCAACCAAGAATTTCTCCGAGAAGCCCGAAAGCGAACAGATGAGGTTTGGCCAGTCAAGAAAAGACGTGGCAAATTCTGGGTGACAGAGCATTATCTAATTCCTAAACCAGTTGTCGAACAGTTAAGTAAAACTATTCCTGTTCAGCCAGCAATGCCAGTGCGCAAACCAACCGGCGAAGTTCCGGCAAAAGGTATTTTTGGTCAACCTATCTTTGAGGCAATGACAGGTAATCAGATTCAGCTTCCTATCGAGGAAATCGAAACAAGACCGGAGATTATGCAGGCTGTGCCAGTCAAAAAAGAACTTTCCGATATAACCGCAAAAGCATTATCTGATAGGAACCCGCCCAAAAACCCAAAAGAACTTTATTTGCAGATTCTCGAAGCGGGCAAACAGGCAGCAAAAGAGCTTTTTATAAATTCAGAAAATCCGATGCCAGAAGTTATCACTGCCTGGAATGATGAAATCTTAGGCCGAAGAATGTTCGGGGCAGAAGAAATCGCTGGATTTGAAGCCGCTGAGGCGTCGGAAAAACCGATAGTCGCTCCTGGCAAGACAATCCAGACTCCGCACGGGCCAATTTATATTCCCAAAGAATGGTTGCCGCCAGAGAAACCTGCCGAGGAAATCGGCATAGGCGATTTGATTTCCGATAAAACTGGCAAGATCAAAGGCCGTATCTTCGGCGAAGGCGCTCTCGGCGAAAAGAAAATCCCAGTTTGGCGGGTACAAACGCCAAAGGGCATAACGGCAGTTAAAAAAGATGAGACCCGATTAGTTAAAGAAGCGCCGGTGGAAGCGCCGCCAGTAACAACTCCAAAAATTCCAGAAAAGCCAACATTAGAAGCTAAGCCGGAAATCGTCAAAAAAGATTTTGGTAAGCGTTTCGCCGCCCTTTCGCCAGGCCAGAAGGCTATCTACAAAAATGCCTTAACCAAATACCGCCAGACTATTCCTTATGATGAGGCAAAGTACAAAGCGCTCGAAAGAGCAGAAGACTATATAAAACAGCAGGCCAAAGCAACTGAAGACCTCAAAGACCGCATCAGAAATCCAAAATTGAGACCTGGCTTTATTCGAGTACCAATTCCAGAAGCATTTCAAGAAAGAGCAAAAGCAGCCGCTGAGGAAATTAAAGATATTGTCGATTCTCTGCGATTTTATCCCAAAGCTCCGATGGAACTGCGTAATGCGATACGGATAAAATTCATAGGTGCAAGAGATCAAGCGCTATACTTCGTTCATAACGAAATTGCACCTGTAATCTGGGGCGATTTAGGTAAGCAAGATATTCAAAAATCAATAGAGATTATCTGGGCAAGAGACCAAGTTTCTCGAACAGCTTTAAGTAAAGGCAATCCAGAAATTTCATTGGAGCAAGCTCAAAAGATATTAGAGGAAATTTTGAAAGATGCCTTACCAGAAGCCATGGCCGCCGCCGACAGATATAACCAGATAATGGAACAATATCGGCAGAATCTTGTTGATAGAGGCGTTCTTAGCCCAGACCAGCATATAGAGTTTTACGCCCGTCATTATATAGTTGATTATACTCCAAAGTGGGCACCAGTTTTTGGTATTCCTCGGCGCTTACGCAAGCCATTCAGGGGTTATGCCAAAAAAGCAGTTGGCACAACAAAAGAATATCGTCAAGATAAAAATGCGATTCTCGACCACTTTATGGAAGTGGAATATGACAATATCATTGACGATTTTCTTCTTGAGCAACTTACCAAATATAATAAATTGCCTGAGCTTTCCAGAGAACAACGCGCAGCTTTATTTGGTGTAGATAAAGCTGGACGAGTTAATCCTCCTCGACCAGGCCGAATCGTAGAGATTGAAGGTAAGCGTTATCGAACTTATAGTCCAGATGCGCCATTTAGCCGCACGATATTCCCTACCGAAAGTGGCTTGATGGCTCTTGGTAAATATAAGCATGTCGTATTGCTGTCAGAGGAAATTTACAATGTCTTTAGAGAGTTCTCGCAGCGCGGAAGTCGAGGATTATATTATCTTAATCTGGCAACAAGGCTGTGGAAAACGCAAGCCATTCTAACCCACTTTCCTACCTTTAATCTCAATAACCTAATCGGCGATACATGGATGGCTGCATCTCAGCATCCACAACCTCTAAAACTTCTTAAAGAAATTGAGGTGTCATTATCTTATTTGACTACAAAAGAAAAGGCGGGTTACTTGGCCGAACTCGAAAAATTCATAAATAACAATGCTATCTTAACAGGTCTTTTCGCACGAACTGACCTATATCGAATAATTAAATCCCGCAATCCATTAGTTATATTATTGCGTGGGGCACAAACAATTTCAGAATTCCGAGAAACCATTATGCGCGTAGCTTATGCCTCGACTCTATTGAAAGCCCTAAAAGAAGGTCAAGGCGACCAGTTTGTTAAATATCACAATTGGATAGATACAGAAGGATTATCCACGCAAGAAGCCTTGGGTAAAATCAGCCGAGATGTACTTGTTGATTACGGTTGGGCCAGTAAAACTTTTGACCGGATAATAAGAGGCGGTTTAGCTCCTTTCGGGACTTGGTATTCTAAGGCTTCAAATCTTATGTGGCAATGGGGCGTCAAAAAACCTTGGCGGTTCTTGCTTGCCTTCTTGGTTGCTCCGATAGCTGCCGCCTTATGGAATTACAGAAACCAAAAGAGCGTTAAGACAGAAATGGAGTTACCTGATTATGTCCGAAATCGAGTTCATGTAATCCTCGGCGAAAATCTCGATGGCTCTACAAGAGTGTTACCATTACAACTGCCCCAAGACGTCTTAATAGGGACAAAGATATTCTCTGTCCTCGTAGATTATTCAGCGAGAGTAGCGGCAGGCGAAATGTCTCCAAGACAAGCAGCCTTGATGGCGCTTAAACGGTGGGGAATAAAAGAAGCTGAAGGAATCGCATATTTAGCTTCACCCTGGATACGTTGCATTCAAGGCTTGATTCAAAGACGCGACCCTTATGATAAGGCACCGATATATCCTACTGACCCGAAGTACTTAAATCCGTTAGACAAAGGCAAATATGAATTTTTATATTTTATAAAATGCTCTGCGCCATTTCTGGCACAGACTGTTCAGAGTTATCAAAGGGGTTTACCAAGAGATATAGCATTCCGCAAATTAGTCGATAGATGGGCTGGATGGGGTGCTCTTGGCATTTTCGATGTAAATAAAAAGACAGAACTCGTTCTTAAAACCAAAGATGGAAGAACTAAGAGCTTCACTTGGGATAATGTCAGACAGATAGAATGGATTAGAAATCAAGAAAATAAGTATCTCGGCAATATCGAGAGAGGTTTTATTGACAGCGAACAAATTCCTGCCGAATTTGTTAGAAGTTCGGCATGCATGAAAGAACTGACTAAGATTTACCGATTATGGGCGAATTTCATTCCTGCATTAAAGACTGAAACAGATACAACTAAGCAGGCTATCTTTGTGGTCGGCAGATTAGGCGAGAGATTCACTAATCGTCTTAGTGAGCCATCTGTCTTGGATGCTTGGTACACAGTAAAACTTGAACGGGCTAAAACAGATAAAGAAAAACAAACTCTTGGCGAACAGCGCAGACAAATACAAAAAGCCCGTTTAATAGATGCCATAAAACAATTACCCAAAACTGCACGTGAGGCCGAGTTTATACGGATTATGCAAGAGCATGAGATGCCTTGGGAATTGATTGTGGGATTCTAAAAATAGCCTTGGCCAATATCTCGGGTGCCATGCTGGGAAGGTTCCCAATCAATATTAGCATAATGTCGGAAAATTAAGGCATTCACAATAGTGACAAAATAAAGTATTAGAGACCATAGCCAATCAGTTAAAGAACGTAACGGTCTAACTGAGATAGGCTCTGGTATAGTAGGGTCAATCACAGAAGGCGTCGTCCAAATGTCGATGATGTTTACTATGCTAAGAGCAAATAAAGGCACACATAACATTCCAGAAATTATCTTCAGCATGACTTAATTATACCAAAATTTCAGGGCGTCAGCAACGATAAATTTCCGTTGGACAGTTAGTTATTTGGACAGGTCCAGTAAAAACCAGACCTTTTTATTGAATACGCAAATATGAAAGTCAGGTTGATTTCGAAGACCGGAGACGGGTTAGGTCTGCTGCACCGGCTATCGCAGGAAGGTCACGATTGTTCATTCTGGGTAAAAACCAAGAAGGCCGAACCCGGTTACGCGGGGATTCTGCCCAGAGTAAATGATTGGCGCTCGGGATTAACCAAAGATACTACGGTCTTAATAGACATGGTAGGTTTCGGAGGCATTGCAGATAGCCTCAGAAAAAGTGGTCTTAAGACTTATGGCGGGGGCAAGTTGAATGATACGCTTGAATTTGATCGCCAATTCGCCATGAAAGTAGCAAAGGCCAGCGGTCTTAAGGTGCCTCAATGGGAGAATTTCAAATCGTTCGATAAAGCGATAGACTTTGTAAATACTTCCGATAGGGCTTGGGTATTTAAACCGCAAAATAATAAATCGCCGGCCTTTACTTATGTTTCAACCGACAGTGAGGATATGGCCGAGATGCTGGAGTATTTCTCTGGCACCTGGAAAGGCGATGTGGATTTCTTGTTACAGGAAAAGATAGAAGGGTGTGAGGTCTCATGTGAGGCTTACTATGTAAATGGCGAACTTGTCTCGAATAGCATTAATTCAACGATAGAGCAGAAGCGATTTCTAAATGATGATTTAGGACCAAACATCGGTTGTGCATCATCCTTAGTTTGGTTCTGGCCGGAAAAGCAGCCGAACAAATGGGCAAAGAGAATGACGCCGGCAACGGCGACAATCTATCGCTTAACGCTAAAGAAACTTGAACCGTTCCTGAAGATGTTCAAGTACTCAGGTCCACTTGATGTAAATACCATCGTTTCGGCAAAAGACCATTTACCATATTTTCTGGAAGGCACAAGCCGGTTCGGGTATTCAGCCGTGTATGCCTTAGCTGAAGGCCTTAATATGGAGCTTGGTGAATTTTTTAGCACGTTGGCCGAAGGTAAAATGCCTGAACTAAAGCCTTCTTTTGATTGGCTTGGTGCTGTAAGAATCTCGGTCCCACCATATCCAAGCGAAGAAAACGCCAGTAAATCAGCAAATAGACCGATCCGTGGAATCAACGATTTGGAGCATTACTGGCTTTTAGATGCCAAGTTTGAGGATGGTAAGCTCCTTAGTGCCGGGGTGGATGGCGTTTTAATGGAAGTTAGTGGCCGAGAAAAAGATTTGACTAAATTAGGTAAACAGATTTATAATAGAATAAGTGTTTTGCAGATTCCAGATATGCAATATCGCACTGACCTTGTTGAGAACGCAAAGCCGCGACTGAAGATGCTCCGGGATTATAATTACTTCTAATCCCAGATACGATAAGGGACAAGTTGAAATAGACCCCCAATGGCTAAAAAAGTCTTTGGGGGTTTTATTTTGGAGCAATGTAACATGAAGCGCTTTTTACCTTTTTTGATTATCGTGTGGCTTACTGGGATAACTTTAGGTGCTCAATATCCCGCCGTTTCCTCCGAAGAGCCAGACCGCTGGAAAATTGAAAAGTACAAATGGGCCGAACTTTTGCGGACATGGCTTTACATTGGTCATAATGCCGATGGAACACATGACCCCAACCTTATTGCAACGGCTTTTCAAATAAACGTTAAAGACCCGCCTTATAATGCTATTCCTAACGATGCTAATTATGCCGCCGCTAATCTTACTGCTTTCAATAATGCCCTTGCCGCAGGCTATGACATTTTCGTGCCGTCTGGAACATGGTATGTAAACAACACAATTATAATGCCGAACTTTAGGCGGATGCGAGGTTCGCAGTATCTCAAATCCATAATCAGGCTTACTACAGCCGCCGGAGTGGGCGTAGATGTTATCCAGATGAAGCAATATAATACTCTTGAGGATTTGTGCATTTACGGCAACTGGGATGGCTCTACGCCAGACACAGAAGGGATAGGGATTCTCATTCAAGATACTACGACCGGATATGCCTACAATCATCTTTTGCGGAATGTTAATGTTACAAATTGTCGCAAGTATGGCATTTATGCCGAAGAGATAGCGTATAGTAAATTTGATAAGGTCTATTCCACAGCTAATGGCAATGATGCAGTTTACCTGTATGGTGCTGATGAGAACAACGCCTGTACGACAACCGATATTGAATCCTGCGTATTTTCTTCTTCTTTTGCAAGTTCAGCAAGCTCATATGGGTTACGAGTTACCAATAATGTAAATTGCAAGTATTCATTTAAGAGTGAAGGAACAAAAGGCGTCTGTGTCACAGGTGCGCATAATCGTGGCCTTCGTTTTATTGATTGTTATTTGGAGTCTCCAAATCAGAGTATTACATGCAACTTTGATTTGAGCGGCGGCTCTGGGATAGGTTGTATTATTGAGAACTGCTGGCTGGGAATGACGGCCTCTACAGCGGCGATTAAGACAAGCGCAACTTGGTATGCTGGGCAGGTCAAAGGCTCGCTAAATCTAACGGGGGTTGAGCTTATAGATGGCAACGATGAATACTGGCTACGTGAAAATCAGGACGAAAATCAGGCCAACGTGAAAACTTATGCAGCAGAAATTGATGGCCGGCTTGATGTCAACGATGTCAATGCGGTTTATTTGGGTGTTCGGGGTTCGAATATATCCAACGCCACATGGAATGCTGTACGGCACAATCGGCCTAATGCTGTGATTGCAGTCTATGATTTAGCTTATACATCGAGCACCAGTAATACCATCGGTACTGGCAGTAAGACATGGACTATTGAAACTGGCAAATCTCTTAACACGGGCGAATCGCTCCATATCGAGGTTACAGGCGACAATACCAAATACATGAGAGGAACAATAACAAGCTACAATTCGACGACTGGGGAATTAGTTATGAATATAACCAGCAGCACTGGTTCTGGTACATATACCGATTGGTCTATATGGTGGGGCGAATATGCTCTCTTGGTATTTCAATATGGGGGCAATGCCGGAGGTGGTGGCGGGCCTGGCGGGATTTTCTATGGTCAATCGGCAGCAACGGGAAGAGGCCCTGGTCAGGACGTTGTTGCTATTTATGCCGGCAATGGAACGATTCCTGTATTTGTTGCTCTTGGGGATGGTAGTATTGGGTATGGAACAGAGTCGCCAGATCAGCGACAGCATGCAGTAGGAGCTGATGGTGGGCCTACGAGCGGGTTTAGGGCTACTGAATCATTGACTGAAGCACGGGGAATAACTTTATATCCGCATAGTGACGGATATTCAATGTTGGGTAGTTATGATTGGGATGAAGTAGAATACTATCCATTAAGAATATTCGGTTTGCCTATATTGTTCTATGGGGGTGATATTGGCATCGATAAAAGCGGAGCATTTACGCCAGATTCTCAGGCAGATTTCACTTATTTGGATATTAGAGGAACACTTAGTGGAATTGTCCAAGTTGGAGATACGGCTGGGGACAAGAAGTTGGCGATGTATATGGATGGGGATGGTGGACATTTACTAACAAAGACCAATTATCCATTAAATTTAGGTGTAAATGGTAATGATAAAATAACTCTTAATAATTCTGTTCTCAATGTATCTGTTGATGTCAATGTACCTGCCAGCGATGATTTTAGGATAACAGGCGCACGGGCGATAGACCCGAACGCATATAGCTCCGCATGGAACGGCTCGGCTGTAGCTCCAGATAGAAATGCCGTCTATGACTGGGGGCATACCTTCGATACCGATGATGATGGCTTGCCTAATGCCGCCGAAGCCAGACTATCTAATCTTAATCAAGAATGGACAGCCAATATTTTTAATCCTAGCTCGATTTACGACCTTGACCCGAATCATGTCATGGCTGTCTTTGATCCCAATACAAGTGCAGCATTGAAGATTACCAGGATACAGATAACATGTTCGACTGATCCAACAACGGAATTTAATTGGGATTTGTATTATGCGGACACGGAAAAGGGCGGCAGTGAAACACTTATCGCTGCCGTTGATACGGTGGCGGGCAAGTTCGATAGTGGGGCTGTGAGCTATTCCGTACCTGCAAATAAGGCTATTTATCTGAAGGCGGCTGCTGCCGTTGATGCAGACCTGCCGAGAGTAACGCCGAAAATTACTTGGGATT
>Ga0315306_10000131_pt1 | contig 35790 bp, 34 predicted proteins | sample TDP1_MG_FD_203803 | JGI IMG/M metagenome (GOLD analysis project Ga0315306, IMG submission 203803) | Freshwater sediment microbial communities from Lake Towuti, South Sulawesi, Indonesia - TDP1 | ecosystem: Environmental > Aquatic > Freshwater > Lake > Sediment | place: Indonesia: South Sulawesi... | reverse complement strand
ACGGTTCAAGACGTTGTCTCTAGCCTTGTAAATGACGCCCTTCCCACCCTCACCCAGCCTCTTCAAAACAGTGTATCTGCCATCTTGCAAGTGCTCAAGAGACGACAAGAAACCTTCTCCACAACCCACAGTTACATTTCTACATCATCGTTAAACCTTAAAAGCATATCTCACTCAAAACCCACAACAAACCAAACCCGCAAAAACATACTCAGCGCCAAACAAACAGAGCTCTAGACGAGCTAAGCCATCTCTCTCCCAAACCTTCTACGTGCCGATTTTGCACCTCCCAAACAGAAGCCGAATCAAACTCCTTCCAAAATTCAGCGTCCAAAACAGCCCAAGTTCAACTCCTCTATTAGCCCCCCCTCTAGCCCAGCCTCAGAAATTTATTTTTTCTGCTCATTCCCACACATATTAGACGCCAAATAGAGGGGCTAGGTCACAAGTGCGCACACACATACACAACTCAACTCAGCAATCCGAAACACAATTTAATAGAAGCCTCGTCTACCGCAGCCTGATAGTCTCAAGCAAGCTCGGAACCAGAACCTCAGTCTTGTAGGTTCTCTGGAAAAAGTTCGCCATGCTGAGGCACTTGGCTCTCTCACCATGGCAAACAATGATTCTTTCCGGCCTGGGCGTAAGCCTGTGAATATAGTTGACGATCTGCCTTCTGTCAGAATGCCCAGAGAAACCTTCAATGGACTCCACTCGAAAGTTGACCTTTATGATTTCTATCTTTCCCTCACTGTTGACCATGGGCGTTTCTGGCAAGCCCTTCTGCACCCTTCTTCCTAAAGTTCCCTCGATCTGATAGCTCACGAAGATCACGGTGTTGCGCTCGTCTGAAGCAAAGTGCTTGAAGTATTCTATTACTGGTCCGCCCTCAAGCATGCCCGAGGTGGCTATGACTATGCTCGGTTCTCCCTCCATTATCTCTTGCCTCGCGCTCGGATGCTCAACTATGGTGAAGTAGTCGGATTGAAACGGGTTGATCCCCTCGTGCAGAATGCTGCTTCTCACCTCCCTCGCCAAGTACTCCGGATAAGCCGTGTGGATAGCTGTGGCCTCAGATATCATTCCCTCAATGAAGACGGGTGCCTCCTTGATGAGACCCCGCCTCATGTAACCATCCAGAATCAGCAGAATCTCTTGAGCCCTGCCAACCGCTGGAACAGGAATCAGCACTTTTCCTCCCTTCTCAAACGTCTGGTTGACGATAGAGGCGAGCTTCTCCTCAGCCTCCAACCTTGACGGCATAAAGTCCTGCGGGGCGCCGTACGTGCTCTCGGTTATTATGGTCTCCACCCTGGGAAACTCGGTTGCCGCTGGCTCAAGAAGCATGGTTCTTGCGAATTTGTAGTCGCCCGTGTAGACCACGTTGTGCAAGCCCTCACCGATGTGCAGGTGAGCCACCGAAGAGCCCAAAATGTGACCAGCGTTGTGCAGGGTTAGGCGAACGTCTGGCGCAATGTCGGTGACCACGCCGTATCGCAACGGCATGGTGTGCAAAACGGCCTCCCGCACATCCTTCTGGTCGTAGGGAGCCATGACCCCCTGCTTACTTAATACGTCGAGGTAATCCAGTTGAAGCAGGGTCATGAGACTCGAGGTTGGAGCTGAGCAATAAACCGGCCCATCATACCCATACTTGAAAAGGAACGGAAGAACGGCGCAGTGGTCCAGGTGTGCGTGACTTATGACAACGGCATCTAAGGCGGAGAGGTCAAACTGGGGAGCGTCAAGCCTCGGAAAGGCCTCCAACGGATTCGTCGAACCCGGATTGATGCCGCAGTCCAGTAGTACGTTGCTCTCTCTGGTCTGGACGAGGATGGCGGACCTTCCCACTTCCTGGAATCCGCCAAGTGTGGTGATTCTTATGTCGCCAACCCCGTGTATCACGGGTCTGAAGATGCGCTCGCCCACGGTTCGAAGTATTCTGTCTCTCTCCTTCGTCTCCGAGTGGAGAAAGTGACGCATGTGCGCCATGATTTTTGACGGTATCGGAGGGCTTCTCAGAACCCGGGGTCTCCACCTTGTCTGCTTTATTATCTCGTGGAGAACTACACCGTTTTTCCCGATGACCAAGCCCGGCTTTTTTGCCTCCACTATGACCTCGCCTAGGCTGGGGTCAAAGTTTACGCCAGTGATTTCCGCCTCCTTGGAAACTATCTCGTTTATCAGTCTCTCCGCCTCTTTTTCTGGCAGTCTGACGGAGGGGTCTGAGCGCACCACTATCCTTTTTCGAATCAGGTTGACGATGTCGGAGACCACGTAGCTGTGCTCGACAAGAATCTCGGGTTTTTTGGTGTAGATAGCTAGGGCGGGTCCTTCGAACTCGATGCGGGTGACCTCTGCCTCCTTCGGAATGTGTTCCAGTATGGTTTGGCTTATCTCCAGCTTAGTCCTGTCGTAGGCTGTCACGCTGTTTTTTCGCTCCTCATGAACCTCCGAGGACGCTCTTCTTTTCCTTGTCATTCAGTTCTCGATAACCCTTCTTGTCTACGATTGAGACATCGAAGCTGTCTCCGCTTCCAGCATCCCTTTTCATCGCTGAGTCAACGGCACGCACCACTATAGAAAGCATCTCCTTGACCGATGCGTCTTGTTTGTACTTGTCCTCGAGCACGCCGTAGGCTATGGGGGAGCCTGAGCCAGTGGCTACGCACTTTTCCTCTGTGAGGCTACCGAAAGGGTCTAAATTGAACATGTGGGCTCCGGTGTCATCTATTCCACCGACCAGAACTTGCGCTATCAAGGGTGCGTAGCGACTGGAGAACAGCAGGTTTGAGACAAGGCGGGCTGCTGAGCTTATGGGCATTGGGCGTCCAGTGTTGAGTCGATACAGTTGGGCGTTCACTCTGAGGATGTCTACGACGCGTTGGTCATCGGCTACAACACCAGAGACGGTCATTGCCATATGGTCGTCTATTTTTTCAATCTTCTTCCCTCTGTGGTGCGCTATGAAGTACCCCATTGTCACTCGTGTATCCGATGCGAGGATGACGCCGTCTTTGCAGACGACGCCCACCGTTGTTGTTCCCTTTAGGGTTAATTGATTTGGTTTTTCACGCATTTCTCGTCTCTCCCGCAAACGTTGTTGCGCGCAAAAACTTCTAGGGAGAAGTTAGCGACATTGTATTGGATACCGTCTAATTTAAAAATGTTTCGAGACCAAATTAGTGTGAATTGCCTCTGAGAAACGTGATTGTGCTTGACTTTGCGTCTCCATCGGATGCAGCTTCCTCGAGAGGTTGTTGTTGGAGACAACACTTTAGATTACATAGGTGACATCTGCAAGAGGCTCGGCTTTTCCAAATCTGCTCTTATGGTTATGGGACCTAGAACGCGTGAGATTGCTGGTCAAAGGGTCAAGGATTTGCTTGATGATGACGGAATCGATGTTGCTTGTTACGTAGTCGCTTCATCAAGTTTAGGAGACATCAAGATGATTGAAGAAAGGATTGGTGAGGTAAAGCCTCAGGTGGTGCTCGGAATAGGCGGAGGCACAAAGATTGATGTCGCTAAGCTCAGCTCAGCCAACAGTCATGTTCCCTTCATTAGCGTGCCGACCACGGCTTCTCACGACGGAATCGCCAGTCCTCTCGTGTCGCTTAAGGGATTAGACAAGCCCTACTCCGTTATGGCGCAGTCTCCCATGGCTATTGTGGCGGACACCAGCGTCATCGTCAAATCTTCGCATTGTTTCACGGCGAGCGGGTGCGGAGACGTCGTTGCCAAACTGACGGCTGTGCGGGATTGGAAGCTCGCGCACGATGTGAAGAACGAGTATTATGGTGAATACGCTGCTAGCGTGGCTCTGATGAGCGCGAGGCTCGTGGAGAGAAATGCCGAATTGATTAAGCCTGGGAGGGAGGAGGGTCTAAGGGTTTTGTTGGAGGCTCTCATAAGTTGCGGCGTGGCCATGAGCATCGCGGGTAGCAGTCGTCCGTGCAGCGGTTCGGAGCACCTGTTCAGTCACGCCCTTGACTCGGTTGCGCCTAAACCCGCCATGCACGGGGAACAGTGCGGCGTGGGAACGATTATGATGGCTCGTCTGCACAACATCAACTGGAGGAGGGTTAGGGAGACCTTGAAGACTGTGGGCGCGCCCACCACAGCAGAGGAGCTGGGGGTGGAGCCTATTCACGTGGTTGAGGCATTGGTCAAGGCGTGTGCCATTCGACCCGACAGATACACTATTCTGGACGAGAGGAGCCTAAACCATGACTCCGCTGATAAACTCGCGAGGTCCACTGGTGTCATTGACTGACGGTGAAGAACAAGCGTGCGCAGGAGATATTTCCGCTATTTTTTTGTGTGCGCTCTGTTGACCTAGCCCCTCTATCAGGCACTAGATAGGCTGGTGTTGTTGGCTGGAATCGCGCAGCCTTGCCAATGGTTTTATTTGTAATTGTGACAACGTGTGTTGAGGTAATGGGTCAGGATTGTTTGGGTGAAGCTGATTTGAGAAAGGTTGCAGTCATATACGATTCAAAGTATGGCAACACCGAGAAAATTGCGGAGGCATTGAGCGAAGGTATGAAGAGAGAAGGTTTGGATGCTGACTGTGTGAGAATTGACAATGTAGACCCTAACAAACTCGCCGAATACGAGTTGCTGGCTATCGGTGCGCCTACACACGGGTTTGGCATATCCAGGCCGATGAAGGATTTTCTCAAGAAGCTGGAAGGCGTGAATCTTAAGAACAAGAAAGCCTTCGCCTTCGACACACGATTGAAGAGCCGATTTGCGGGAAGCGCAGCAAAGGGAATCGAGAAGCAGTTGAAGGAACTTCAGATGACGATAATCAAACCCTATGTTTCCGCCATAGTCAAGGGGAGTAAGGGACCTTTAGAGGAGGGCGCGGAGGAAAAATTTATCCAGATTGGAAGCGAGATCGTGAAGATGCTACGCATTACCCAAAAATAGTCGTTTCGGCAGGCATATATCCATTAAATTATTCAATTCCGTCACTGATATCTTGTTTTAGCTCTCTAGCAGTTTCTTTAGTGCTGAGGAGAGGGCTGGGACTATCTCGTAGAGGTCACCCACCACTATGTAGTCGGCGACCTCGAATATCGGCGCTTCAGGGTCCTTGTTTATAGCCACAATCACCTGTGAGTCTCTTATACCCGCCACGTGCTGGATCACACCCGAGATTCCGCAGCCGATGTAGAGCACGGGCTTGATCTTGTGACCCGACAACCCGATCCAGTCGCCGCTGAACCATTTTCTGTCCTCTGCCAACGGTCTCGTGTACCCGACTTGTCCGCCGACTGTTTGGCACAGTTCTTCGAGAATCTTGAAGTCCTCCTTCTTTTCTAAGCCCCTTCCGCCAACAACAACAACCCTAGCCTCCTCAATCTTAACCGCTGCAGCCTCAACTGGCTTGACTTCAACCGTTTCGGTTCGCGGCAGTTCCAACTGAGGTACGCTTTCCTCGATAATCTCGCCCTTTCTCTCCTTAAACTGAGGCTTTTCGAAGGCTCTGGGCGGTACACACGCAATCTGTGGCTTGGCCTGAAAAACTTGGGTTGCCGTGGCGTTTCCGCCGTAAACCATCCGTTCTGTCACCAGACGCCCCTGTTCGTCAAGGCTGAGTTGGGTGCAGTCGGGCACGCAACCCGTTTCGAGTCTTGTCGCAAGTCTCGAAGCGATTTCTCGTCCCCTTCTAGTCGAGCCTATGAGAATTATTTCTGGCTTGTGCTGTATGACCAGGCTTGTTATGGCGCTGAGGCGTGGTTCTGTACTCAGACTCTTGAGCGCTGGATTCTCAACTAGATATACTTTGTCCGCTCCGTATCCGATGAGCTCGTTAGCTTGGCTCTTGACCTCGTGTCCCAACAGAACGGCGGAGAGTTGCGCTTGCAGCTTATCAGCCAACTCGCTTCCCATCATTTCAATCATTAAGTCTTTGCTTTCGGAGTAGACCCAAACACCAATGTACGCGCTCATCTTTTCACCTCCCAACAACGCCTTCTTGAATGAGCGCCCTAGCCAGTTTCTCAGCAACCTCCATGGCGTTTTCTCCTTTTATCACGATTTTTTTCCTTTCCACCTTTGGAGCCAGAACGTCTAGGACTTTTATTGCTGAGCCTGCTTCGCCAACTTTTTCTTTAGCTAGGTTGAGGTCTGTCGCCCTCCATAAAACCACTTCTTTCTTAGAAGCCTTCATTATGGCCATGAGCGAGGGGATGCGGGGCTCGTTGATTTCTCTTGTAACGGTGATTAGAAGGGGCGCCTTGGCTTTCACGGTCTCAACCGCGTCCTCGAGGCTTCTCTCAGCCGTGAGAACGTCGCCTTCCAGACTAAGCTTTCTCACGTAAGTGACTTGGGGTATGTTTAATCGCTCGGCTAGGCGGGGTCCCACTTGAGCTGAAAAACTGTCAGTGGACGCCTCTCCACAGAGGATAAGGTCGAACTGCCCAATCTTTTTGACTCCTTCAGCGAGGATGTGGGATGTTGCCAACGTGTCTGAGTTTTCAAGGGATGGGTCGCTTATTAAGTAGGCTCTGTCCGCGCCTATTGCTAGGGCTTCGCGGAGGGTTGTCTTGGCGTCTTCTGGTCCGACGGTTAAGGTGAGCACCTCGCCTCCGAGTTTCTCCTTTAATCGTATGGCTTCTTCCAAGGCGTTTTTATCGAAGTCGCTTATTTTTCGGGGCGTGTCAACCGTTATGAGTTTTCGGGTTGCTGTGTCAACCTTTATCTGCGAAACGTCTATGGCTTGTTTAACGCATACGATGACTCTAACCATCCCATGAGCCTCCAAACAGTATCCTTAACGATTCACTCATCTGTTTCATAAATCTTTTCAAAAACAGTCCGAACCAGAAGAATTAATTGGCTATTCCTTCTTCTACTGCTCTGTGCAACTCCCAGAGAAAGTCGTCGAAGATTTCTTACAGCCGATAATACGCCCGTGGCACGAATCCTTAAGGAACCCCGCCGAATCCCAGCAAAGAGTGCTTTTAAACCTTGTTAGCGAGTATGGGAGAACGCAGTATGGACAGAACCATGGAGCGTCCGATATTGAATCAGCTGCAGATTTTCGAATGAACTTTCCCACAATAGATTATTTTCAACTTGTTCCGTATTTGGAGAAAGTTAGGAAGGGCATTTACTCCACTATTCTGCCTGAGCCAGCTCTGTGCTGGGTTATGACAAGAGGTTCAACAGGTCCGGCGAAGGTGCTCCCAGCTACGAGAACTCATCTCGAACAGATATTCAGTTGTGGAGCAAGAGCGCTTGTCAACCATGCGCTCAGAAAGAAGGATTCTGAACTGTTGACAGGGCGCATTCTGAACCTCAACTTTCCTTCGGTAGTGGCATCCATGGACGTAGGCGGACAAACGATGACCTACGGCTACAGTTCAGGAACCTACGCGAGACTGAACCCTGCGCTCAATCAGGTCAGCCTTTTGCCGCGACAGGAAGAAATAGACTCGCTTGGTCCAGGAATAACAAAGCCAGACTGGGAGAAGAGATTTGAACTCGTCTACGAAAGGGCTCTAAACGAGAGGGTGACAGCCACCATGGGCGTTGCGCCGGTCATCCTCTCCTTTGCAAGGCATGTCAATCGAAAACACGGAAAGGCTCCAAAGGAGTTGTGGAAAATCCGCGCACTCTTTTGCACGAGTGTACGAAAAATCCAGTTTAAGTATGCTCCTTTGCTCCGAAAGTACTTTGGAGACGCGCCTGTTGTTGAAATCTACAGCGCCACAGAAGGAGTCTTCGCCCAGCAATTGGACGACTTGCCCTATGTCACACCCAACTACGACACATACTTCTTCGAGGTTGAAACTGGCAAAGAGACAAAGATGCTTCACGAACTCAGAAGGGGTGAGTGGGGCAAGCTGATAATCTCGTCTTGCATGTTTCCCCGCTACGATATAGGCGACCTAATTGAAGCCATGGGGAAAAACTACTTTCGAGTCTTTGGGAGGAACAAGCCTCTAACCCTCTTGGAGCACAGACTCCATAGGCTTCTGTTCAGATGGTTTCTCTAGGGCTGCGGGCTTCTCCCCCTCGCAATTGTCACCGCATAAACGCCTGCAATGAGGACTATTATTCCGATGATGATGAAGAAGAGAGCAAGCCAGATATGGGGACGAATTACTAGCTGTGTCGCCACGTAGAACATCAAGCCTATGCATATTAGAATTAAGCCGCCGACTAACGAAGCCAAGTAGCTGAGTTCTCGCTTCTCATACTTCTCGTATTTCTCCGCCTTTTCCCTTTTCTCCCCCTTCTCCCTCTTCTCAAGGCGTTCCTCTTTCTCACGCTTCTCATACTTTTCCTCACGATGAGGCGGAGCAGGCTTAAGGGCTGCGCCGCATTTTGGACAAAAGTCATAATCCTCCCTCACTGAGGTGCCGCACTTCGGACAGTCGAGCATGTCCCCTTTCACCTTCAACAGCCTATCAGTTGTAATTAACTGAGTATTTAAAACATGCATTTGGGCTACGAGAGGCAAGTTTCTTATTCTCATTAAGAAAGAAATATTGAATAAAGGAGGTAAGAGGATTGGAAGAGAGCGCTCGTAGGGAGAGCCATAGGCTCAAGAGACGAGACGGCCTCGGCGCAGTCTCTTTTGGGATGTTCCTAATTCTCATCGGCGCAATGTTCGTGATAACGCCCAATCTCTACGGCGCGGTGTTAACCTTTCTCGATGACTTTCAGCTTGTTCAAATTGGTCCAAAAATTTTCCTTCCCGCTCCTGTGTCAAACCATCCGGTGCTCTACTTAGCCATTGAAGTTTTTTGTTACCTTTGGGGTCTCTTCCAAATCGTGATTTTGATTCTAAGATTTAGCCTAGGCTCTTCAATCCACCAGAAGGCGAGAACACTGTCGAGGATTGTCTTCTGGCTTGGAGCTGGCTGGCTCACGAGCATGTTGCGGACACGAATCCTGGGCGTGGGTTCGCAGGGCTGGTTTGCCTTCTGGTCTGCGGTGGCAATCCTTCTGGGTCTGTCACTCATCGTTCAAGCGGCTGTGTTGGCAGCAGCCATTCGGAGCAAGCCTCGATAGATTTCATTCTTCCTCTATCCAATAACGCCTCAGAAAAACTTATATTACAAAGCTGTTTTCTACTGTTCCGAAAACGGAAAGGAGGATAATTTGAAACTTGTCAGCAGAACTAGCTGGAACCCCCGTTCTCATACTGCGAGAAGGCGCTGCACGCTCCAGAGGAAAGGAAGCTCAGCACGCCAACATAATGGCTGCAAAGATAGTCGCCGAATCGGTGAAGAGCGCCCTCGGTCCAAAGGGCATGGACAAAATGCTGGTTGACAGCTTCGGCGACGTCACAATCACCAGCGACGGAAGAACAGTTCTAGACGAGATGGACATCCAACACCCAGCCGCAAAGATGATGGTGGAGGTTGCAAAGACACAAGACGACGAGGTCGGAGACGGAACCACATCCGCCGTGATAATCGCCGGAGAACTGCTCGCGAAGGCGGAAGACCTCATCGAGAAAAACGTGCACCCGACAGTAATCATAGACGGTTACAGAAAGGCTGCCGACGAAGCACTCGAAACACTCGAGAAGATAGCCATACCCGTTGGCTCAACCGACAAGGAATGGCTCAAAAGAGTAGCCACAACCGCCATGGCAAGCAAACTAGTCGCGGAGCACAAGGAACAACTAGCAGACATAGCTGCTTCAGCCATACTACACGTGGCCCAAAAGGTTGAGAAACAATACAACGCCGACCTTGATGACATCATGGTTGAAAAGAAACCTGGCGAGTCGCTGACAGAGACCAAACTGATCAACGGCATAGTTGTGGACAAGGACGTTGTTCATCCAGGTATGCCCAAGAGGGCGGAAAGGGCAAAGATTGCGTTGCTCGACTGCCCCTTAGAGATTGAGAAGACCGAGTTTGACGCCAAGATAAACATCGAGAGTCCAGAGCAGATGGAGGCTTTTCTGCAACAGGAAGAGAGCATGCTCAAAGACATGGTTGAGAAGGTTGCCGCAAAAGGCGCGAACGTCGTCATCGCTCAGAAGGGCATAGACGACATGGCTCAGCACTTCCTAGCAAGAAAGGGGATTCTGGCGGTGAGGCGCGTCAAAAAGTCAGACATGGAAAAGCTCTCCAAAGCGACTGGTGGAAAAATCATCACAAACCTAGACGACATGACAGAAAAAGACCTGGGCTACGCTGAACTTGTTGAAGAAAGGAAGATAGGCGACGACAAGATGACCTTCATCGAAGGGTGCAAGAACCCACGAGCGGTAGCAATCCTCATACGGGGCGGAACCGAGAGGATAGTTGACGAAGCCGAACGCTCCATACACGACGCTCTCTGCGTCGCTAGAGATGTTGTCAAAGAGCCGAAGATTCTGGCTGGTGGAGGCGCGCCTGAGCTTGAGATGGCTAGGGCGCTAAAGGACTACGCCGAAACTCTTCCTGGAAGAGAACAACTTGCAGTGAGAAGCTACGCCGAGGCTCTTGAGTCGATTCCCATCACCCTATCCGAGAACGCTGGACTCGACCCGATCGACATCATGTCTGAGTTGCGGGCTCGCCACGAAAAAGGACGACAAAACTCGTGGATGGGAATCGAGGTCCACGAAGGAAAGGTAAAAAACATGAAGGCGGTTGGAGTCTTCGAACCCCTCGCGGTCAAGAAGCAGATAATCAAATCTGCAACCGAAGCCGCAACAATGATACTTAAGATTGACGACATAATCGCCGCTGGAAAGATGAAGGCTCCACCTGGACCGCCGAAGGGTCCGCCGGGAATGGGGCCGGAAGGTGAAGGCGCCGGGGAGTTCTAGTTAAAACGAGTGGAGAAACAAAAATCTGGGTCGGCCCGCCTAAGCTGACTCGCTTTGAAAAGGCGCGGATAGTGGGGGCAAGAGCCCTTCAAATAGCCATGGGTGCGCCGATTCTTGTAGAGCTTTCCTCTGCACACCTTACAAACCCCATAGACATCGCCCTCGAAGAGTTAGAGAGCAGAATTCTCCCCATGACTATACGTCGGACACTGCCAGACGGAACCTACCAAGACATCCCTCTAAAATGGCTTCTTCAAGGCTGAAAACCTCTCCAATTCCTATCTTTCCATGACTGCAAAGACTAGAAAACATGGTTTTAGGGAGAGCACCCGAAATCGGAGCTGTTGATGTGAGGCAAGTTGAGCTTGAAAGTTGGCGGCGAGCAGCGTTGGCTATGGTAACGTTGGCTTTGATTGTCTTCGTCTTTCAGCGTTTTGTGGTTCGAGCGTTTGATATTGCTTTTGAGATTTGCATTTTTTATGTTCCCGCAGGAGCACTCGTTCTTCTGTACGTCTATTTTAAGACCTCAAAAAAGCTGAACCAAGAGAACTGATCTTGATCCACTACTACAGCTACAATGAATATGGATACCTAGCATGATAAAGCAAACATTTTTTGCTAGAATTCTTATCCACAAATCTTTTATGAAACTTGAATGGATACGAAGGCTCAAAGGAGAGAGGAGGTGATACTATACTAAAGCGAAAGCAGGCTCTGAATATGGGGAGCGTTGCTGCGATTCTACTTTCTGTTGGTCTTTTCATTTCTTCTATCCCAGCAGTGCTTGTAAAACCAAATTGTATAACAGTGACAGTTAGGTCGTTTGTTGATCACGGTAAATCCGTAGTGGTAGAAGCCCGAGTGGACATATACCTTGGTTATCCAATTATGCCTCCGTCAGTGGCGTCGGGATATACAGGAAGTGGGGGTAAGGTCTCTTTCTGCGATGAACAATGGATAAAGCCAGATACAATTTATACAGCGATTGCCCACTTTGGTGGGCAGACATCTGCGCCTACACAGTTTACCACAGATGCTAAAGCTTCGGCAAACATAGAAGTCTTGTTCACGTAAAGATGATGGATTAGAGCATATGAACATACGTAACTTAATCTGTCTTTATCTAAGAATAAACTGCAAAGGAGTTCCGTTAAGCCTCTAGCGCATTCTTGGCTTCTCTGAGAGTCTTGTCGATCCTCTTCCAGTGAGTCCCTCGCCAGTACACCTGCGAGCAACCGGGGCACAACCAGAACTCATCGTAGTTAGACGCAGTAGCCTTAGGAATCTTCTCTATGATTTTGTCTTTGGAAACAGGCTTGATTGGTGTATTACATTTCGGGCAGCGAGAAACCTTTACGTTGATTTCGAGCTTCAAATCGAATCGTTTTGCCAGGTTAGCCAGCTTTTGGGCTTCTGTCGAACCTTCAACTAGGAAGGCTTCTACTCCTCTGGCTGTCGCTTGTTGGTAGAGTTCGCGGTCTCGCGTCAGAAGAACGCGGCGTTCATCCTTGGCTCTCTGTATCAGTTCCTTGTCGTCCATGGAGCCCGTGTATTCAACGTCTTGTCCCAGCATGCGCAGCCATCGGGTTAGCTTGCCGAGCATGCCATCAGTGACAAATCTCAAGCTTCTTCACCTGATGATTCCGCCAGTTCCGGGTTTTGTCACCAGTTCACCTTCATCCATCACCAAGCGCCCGTTTACAAACGTTTTCATGGGCTTGCCCTTGGCGCTCCACTTGTTGAACGGAGAGAATTTGGCCTTGGAATGAAACTTGGACGCGTCTATTTTGAACGCCTTGTCCACGTCAACAACCACGATGTCCGCGGCATATCCTTCGCTTAAGCTGCCTCTGTCGCTCAGATGAAAGATTTCAGCCGGCTTCTCTGAGGCTAATCTAATCAGTGTGGAGAGAGTCAAGCGTCCCTTGTTAACTTGCGTAAGCAGCAGGGGAAGCATTGTCTCGAGTCCCGCAATGCCGGGTTTCACGTTCCAAATTCCCTTAGCTTCTTTCTCTTCCTTTGAGTGCGGTGCGTGGTCAGAGGCTAGGGTGTCGATAGAGCCTTGTTTTAGGGCGCTCCAGAGCGCTGTTACATCTTCTTTTGCCCTTAGAGGGGGGAGAGTCAAAGCCATAGTCTTGTAGCGTTTCAGGTGCTTAGACGTTAAAAGAAGGTGATGAGGCGTGACTTCGCATGTGAAGGGCAAGCCGAGACGTTTAGCCCTCAGAACAGCGTTGAGTCCATCTGCCGAACTGAGGTGACAGAAGTGAACGTGCACACCAGATTTTCCCGCGAGTTTGACAACACGCCTTATCGCCTTCACTTCAGCCTCTGGAGAATGAACCTTGAGCAGAGCTTCTAGGCCTCCACGTCTTTTGTTGCGCATCTTTTCCCTCATTTTCTCTATCGTCCGCTTGTCTTCGGCGTGCACAGCAACGGGAACTCGCATCTTCTTCACTTTATCGAAGGCGCTCAGCAAAGCCTCGTCGTTGTCTATGTCGATTCCACCAATCTTCTGCATGAGGTAGAGCTTAAACGCCACCGCTCCTTCCCTAACAATGGAAGTAATCTCTTCCGTGTTCTCTGGGAAGGCTGAGTAAAATCCGACGTTCACAACAACCCGCTTCTCAGCCAGTTTCATGCGGTCTTTGAGAGAACGAGAATCCATCGTCACTGGTGTGTTGTTGGGCATGTCCAATACCGATGTGACTCCTCCAGCCGCTGCTGCAGCAGTTCCAGTGAAGAAGTCTTCCTCATACGCCAGCTCTTGGTCGCGTAGGTGTACATGCGGGTCTATGAGACCTGGAAGTGCGATGCACCCTTTTAGGTCGGTTCTCACCGAGGCTTTGGGAAGATTTGTCTCCTTGGCGATTTTGACGATGCGTCCCTCGTCTATGGCTATCCCGGCTTCGACGAGCCCCTTTGGAATGTAAACTTTGCCATTGTAGAGAACAAGGTCAACCAGCAAACGTCTGTCCTCTTCTAAGCCCGCTCACTCAAAGCCATAAAGCGGGTTTTCTACTTAAGTCTGATGTTCGCTCGTTTGTCAGAGGTTTGTATGCGCGTGTGTGAGACTCCCTATACTGGGAAGGGGGTCATGTTAAGAATAAAGAAGGATTTTATGGTTACGTACGTGTGTGTGCGCGCTCAGGTGCTAGAACCTCTCTATTAGAAGACAGAGACGGGTATAGGCTCGTCTGGGGCTCGTCGATTGTAGCGTCAAAATGTTGTATTATAAATAACATCGGTACATTAGCAAAACGCTTAATAGTTTTTCAGTTTGGTTAGTGACGTGTTAAGGGCGGGTAGATCAGCTTGGAATGATCGCAGCGTTGGCATCGCTGAGGACGCGGGTTCAAATCCCGCCCCGTCCATTCTTTAAAAATGGCTTTTTGAGCAAGGTTTTGCTTATTTTCGGCAAATGGGCTGCGTAAATCGAGATACATTTCTGCAGTGCGAAAGAGTTTCATCCTAAGGTTAAATTTTATATTGAAATGAGCTTATAATGTGAATCTGCAACATATAAGTGGGTAAAGAAGGATGAAGCCTTTTCGTATCGCTACGTGGAATTTAGAGAACCTAGATGACCGCGGTAATTATACTGCAACATGGCCCATTCGTAGAACGGTTCTTCGCTCCATGCTTGAAAGAATCAAGGCCGACATATTGTTGCTTCAAGAAGTGAACAGCCTTACTGCCCTCGAGGACCTTCGTCAGGGCACCTTTTGCGCCAACTTCCATCTGGCCCATACCAAGACAGTGCGCGGAATACCCTTCAAGACACGCAACTTGGTAATTCTAAGCTATTGGCCCATTCGAAAAGTCTCGCAGTACCATAACCAGCTGGTTCCTGCGCCACGTTGGCAAATCGTAACCGCAAATCCGCCTGAGGATTCCGCGAAGCCACTGAAGTGGGAGCGCCCCATCCTTCACGCGGAGATCAATTTGGCCAACAACAAGAGCCTGCATGTCATCAACCTCCATCTGAAGTCTTTAAATCCCACCGATATCCCAGGACAAAAGAGTAGTGATCCGAAAAAATGGTATGTGTGGCTATCCCATGTAGGTTGGGCAGAAGGCTATTACCTGTCCGACATCAAGCGAGTTGGCCAAGCGTTTGAGGCTAGGTTTCTCATCGATGAGATTTTCAAAAAAGAGGGGAATGAAGCGTTGATTGCGGTCGGCGGGGACTTTAATGCCGAGATTGAGTCTGTTCCTTTCAAGACTGTCGTGGGCAGCGTCGACGACACAAATAATCCAGACTTGAGACCAACTGTACTGATTCCATGTGAACTGAATGTGCCGCCTGAGCAACGTTTCTCGCTGATTCACCGCGGCAAGGGCAACATGCTCGACCACGTGATTGTTTCCCAAGCTTTCTATCCTTGCTGGGTGGAAACAAACATATTCAATGAGGTTCTGCCCGACGAGAGCATAGCTTTCGCCACTGAGCAGAAATTCCCAGAATCGGATCACGCACCCGTCGTAGCTCACTTCCAAGTGCCAGACGATTGGATCCCCTGAGCCCTCACTTCCAGCTAGTGATAGTATTTAAAGAGTTGACAGATGGTCTAAGTCACAAAAAGTTGACATAAAGGATCAAGCTTTAACAATGCGTGGGTTATACCCGAAGTAGCCAAGTATATTCATCCCTGAAAAAAAGGTTGATGTTATAGTCGATAACGAGTACTAAGGAGATACTCTAGATGTTCGCTGGGTTTCGATTATACAGGTTTCTTGACTGTATCTGAGCTCCTAGCAAGCAATACTGAAAGAGACTGGAAAGCTCAGCTTTGATCAGTTTCTTGATTTCTGGGATCATGTCTCTAGGTTCATGGTTTAAGCTGTATTTGTGGTTTTATAAGAGTCAAGTGAATTTAGAAACGTGTAAGGAATCGAAGAAGAGCGTCTGAGGGGTCTGCGAAGCGAGGCATCGCGAAGGTTTCAGGAATGCTCCACAGAGAGACAAACGTAGACCGTAGTGGAAGAAATCAATTAGGTGGCAGAAGATGGAGCTAATGATACCTTGACGATGCCACGAAAGACAGAATGCTAGCTATAAGCTCCAGCCAGAAACCAAGGGACAAGTAAGCCGAAATGTGCCACAAAAAGTATGGGCCGAAGTAGAATATCGTCACGCCTGGAAATTTGCGTGAGAGAGTTGATGTCAAGCCTGTTGTAAAAACGACTAAGGAGAGAAGTGAGAGCAGTCCAGAAGCCGAGAGAAGCGTCTTTCTGCCTTTCTCGATCACTAGAACGCCAATAAGCTCTAGAACTCCTCCAACAATAACCAAAGCCATTGTTAGGTATGCCCACCACAACTCAGCTGCCGAGCCTAAAATGTCGCTCAGGTTTCCTGAGACGCCCCATGGATAAAAAACGACATCTATAGTTTGTTGAGCTATTGACATTTTTAGTACCCACCATGGCAGAACCAAACTCACGAATGCAATTGCTGCGGCGAGAACTCCTAAAAGTCTTTGCTTCATATCAAACACTTCTACCCTAATGGTCGGCATCGATCTATGGATGTATTTGACAGAATTAAAGAGTTGTGACAGAAAAGGGGAGGGTTGGAGTTTTTCGTTGTCTTCGCTTACTTTACAACGTTGAATATGTAGTAGTTACTCCATTCGTAAGTTCCGTCGACTAGCGGGACCAATATTGCTGGACCTATTATTGGATCGCCACCCCACCACGGCACACCGAACGGAGTTGTTGTACCTCCACCGTAGCCTGAAGGCCACGCGAACGATTGCAAGTGGAACACGAGCGGAGATGTTCCCCATCCCTTTCCGTAAAAGAACACGACGAAGCTTAGGCTGTATATTGTCCTCCCAGGCATATAAGCCATCCAATACATGTACTCTGCACCAGATTTGGATTCTTTGACGTTTGTCACCGCTGTTCCCCCTGGGGTATCACTTATCCAGCACATCAATGCTGGCAGTTCTACTGTTGCCTGCTGGCCGTTTATCGTGTTGTTGGTCGCTGCCAGTATGTTGCCAGCTCCAGAGACGTTGGCGAACAGTCCCACCGCAAGAACCGAACAGACAAAGAGATAGATTATTGATATTCTCCTCATCTTTCTCACCTCCTATTTCTGCCCAAAAACTAGCCTTCCGTTTTACGGAGAAGAAGTATTTGAAACTTATGTTTGGTACTTACTGAATAATTTTCTATAATCCTAGAAATTCGAATGCCTCCCAAAATGAGGATACCCCTCCCCTCTAGGTAGAGGGGGTCTCACACACGCGGGGCGCTCTGAGCCCCAAAATGTGGGTCTTTGATTATTATTCTGAATTCTGAAATGATTTATCCTCACATGGCAGACAATAGAAAACGGTGCTGTGTGAGATGACGCCTTCAAAACTGGAGAGATACCTGAACATTCTTGAGGTTCTTGTTCGTCGACCCAGAAAACTAGACTACATCGCGTACAGAGTCAAAATGGAGTGCAACGCCCTGAAGCGTCACTTAGACTTTCTGGTCTCTAACGGACTCGTTGAAGAACGAAGGATGAGTAGAAGGCGGGTTGTCTACGCCATCAACGAAAGAGGCTTCTCGGTGTTTAAGACGCTGCAGGCTCTAAAGTATCTCGAGAGGCTCAAGGCTTCCCTGCCAATAATCGAGGAAGCAAAAGAGATCACGCCAGTGCTGTCGAAACACTCAAGAAAATGGAAAGAAGAGTAGCACACCCAGAAAGCCCGAGTTTTCACCTCAGTCCAGGGTTCAAATCACGCTCAGTCACAATCTAACCTCTCGCAAGTTATATTTAGTGGCACCACGCTTCTCTTACACTGTAAGAGACTTTGAGGTGAAAGGTGTTGGGTGAGAAAGAACTCCTCGAAGTTGGCAAGGTGACCCACTTCTTCTCAAAGATAAGCGTGGCGGTGGTCGAACTGAGCGCGACGCTTTCAGTAGGTGACAAGATAGCCATCAAGGGACCAACGACCGACTTCGAACAAACGATTGAATCAATGCAGATAGAACACGTCAACGTAAAAAAGGCTGAAAAAGGTCAAAGCATAGGGCTGAAAGTGAACGAGCGAGTGAGAGAAAGAGACACGGTCTACAAGGTGAAGTAAAGATAACCCTTAGGGCTTCACAAACCATCTCAGTCATTTCGTAACTCTCATAAAAGAAACAGACTACGATTCGTCATAAAAACAAAAAAGAAGCTCGAAAACAGAATAGAAGATCAAATAGAAGAAAAAAGTTGATGAAGGCTTAGCGTTTCTCTTTGTTCTTGGACGCCTTTATGGTTTCGATGAGGTTCTTAACAAGAGCTTCTAGGGTGTCTGCCTGCTCCTGAGTGTATCTCTGACCCCTCTCGCTCTCGACGTATTTCATGAAGTCGATAAGTGCGGAGTACGAATCGGTGCTTTTCTTTTCACCGTGCGGTATAATTAACCAGTCTCGGTCCATTCATCACACCAATGTACAGAGTGAGTTTTCCTCTATAAGTGAGATGCTTCAAGCAGGAGAATATATCAAAAACTGATACATCCCCCGTTTACATGGTCGAACATCTTTTAAGCCCGGCTGCACTAGTTCTATTTTGGACTATGAAGAAATCGAGGTACAAAGACCAAGAGAATGACTGCTTGTTCCGCTACTGAGTCCAACTATCTATAAACACCGCTACAGAGCTATCAGTTTCAACTTTTCAAGGTCGCGGACGAACTTCAACGCATCCTCGGCTTTAGTATCGGCGTACTCTGAGGAAACCGCTTTGAGAATCTCGTGCAGGGTTCTCTCTCCATTCATGTAGTTGAGAATTTCCCACGCCTTTTCTCCGAAGCTTGGGTCCTTCTCGTTCATCTTTTGGTACCACTTGTATTCTTCTTCGCCCAACAGTTTCTTGAACGTGTCAGTGGAGAGCGAGCCTTTGAACAGTCTTTTGGGAACGAGTTTCTTGGTTTCTCTCTCAGGTTCTGTCTCTTCTAGTTGGGCGGGAACATTTACACCCGCTGCTTTCGCCACGAAAACAAGGCTTTCTTCTATTGTAGCTTGCTTCTGTTTTCCATGACCAGAGATGTTTTGGACGAGCCTGTCTATGAGGGCGTCGAGTTCCGTGCCACTCGCGAGTCTCTTCACGGACCTCACGGCTTCCATTTCGCGCCAGGTGATGTGCTCCAGCTTGTTCTTAAAATGAGACGCTGTCTGCGTGAGTGCCTTGGCTAACTCGTCGGGTTTCTCCTTGAGCTTTGCGTCTTCTCTTTTCTCGTACAACGCTTGTATGGCTTCTCTCTCAGTCTTCTCCAGTCTCTCCATTCCCCTTGAACATGTCTGACTTGCCAGGAGCATGGCGTCTTCGGCGCCAGCGTTTCCCAGAGTCAGAGCCGCAACCGTTGAAATCCAGCCCGTGCGTTTGAGGCTCTGTGGGCTCACTTTGTCGATTGTGTCCATGCTACTATGGTAAAAGAGGTCTGGCCACTGCAACAGCATCACACACGGGACGCCAATGGTTGAGTCAACGAACTCGTGGTGGTCGCTTCCACCCGTGTGAGCGCCGACTCTGTAGCGGAAGGTTGAGGCTGAGCCGAAGCCTGTTGTCGGGTCGAACTCTTTCACCGACTGTTCGATGAGGTTCAGGACGAGGTCGTTTAGGTATGATGGCAACGAATCTGGGGTTCTGTCCAGGAGCAGTGTTGACCTGCAGAGTTCTTGATCTTGTCCAACCATGTCCAGGTTGATTCCAGCGACAAGACGGTTAGGCAAGTCCTCGTGCGAGTGCAAGTAGGCGATTGTTCCGAAGGTCTCAGGCACCCAGATGAAACGCATGGTCCTTGATGGTTTTGTGATTCTGCCCGTTTCGATCATGGTTTGAATAGTTCGTGCCATTTCCAATAGCAGTCCGCTGCCTGAGGCGTTGTCGTTGGCGCTGGGTTTTGGATGGCAGAGGTGAGCTATGAGGAAGACCTCTTCGTCTGGCTTAGACGAGCCTTGAATCGTGGCTGTGACCACGTCTAGGTTGCCGGCGAAGAGTTTCGCTTCCACTTTGGCTCTGAGTTTTACTGGTTTTTCTCCTTTTAGCAGGGTTCTCAGGTGGTTTCCTTGCCTCTTACTGAGGGAGAATCCGGATGTCACTTTGTCCATGTTTTCTTTCGTGGGCCATATCCCTTGGTAGGCGTGGGCGTCTGGCAGGTCTATGCTCTCCCTGACGTTTTTCATCTCGTATGTGAGCGTGTCTGTTATCACTCCCGCCGCTCCTCTTTTGAAGACAGCTTCTTCATGGACTGTTCTGGCTCTACCCGTAGCCAACACAAGCTTGCCCTTGACGTCTTTCCCTTCATAGTCTTTGGGTTTCAGTCCCTCTCCGACGTCGACGAGTTCGGCTACGACGCCCTCTGGCGGTGTGGCTTGGCTGCAGGTGTGTAGGCACGTGGGAGTGTCGGCGTATCTGGCTATTAGTCGTTCTTCGGGCTCAACCAGCCACAGCTCTGCGCTCTTCACTTCCCAGCCCATTGGTGAGGTGTGGGTCCAGTACATCTTTTCGCCGTCTGACGGGAACTGCTCAATCCTTGCGTCCTTGAGCCCCATTTTTAGCAATTCGTCCTTGATGTGTTTAGCAGCTTCATGGAACATTGTTGAGGCTTGGATTCGGTGGAAACGAGTGATCTGTTCCACGTAGGATTTGGCGGTCTCGCCTGACAGTTCTTCCTTAACCTTTTTGCTCAGCTCTGGTTTCACGGGCAAAACACTCCAATCAATAGAAATATGCTTGCTTGCTGCTGGTTGCAGATGTTTGTTGTTGGCTCTTAAGATTTTTGTTATTGAGAATGTTGTTTGGATGGAGCCCTGAACGTGTTTAGCTTGAGACTACCCATCACTCTAGGATTCAAGAATCTGAGCCAAATGGGAAACGCTCTATGCAAAAGAGAAAACCTCCATAAGAGCGGAAAGTTCGATAGGAAGTTTTTAACCTCTGTTGGCGTTATAAAAAACTCTAAGGTGAGTTTGGTATGGAGGCTTGGGAAGCCGCAAAAAACGCTTTAGAAAACGTGCTTGAAGCGGCTGGGGGCGAACGCATCGTTATTGTCTGCGACGACGAAAAGAGCGAGGTCGGAAAGGCATTTGCCGACGGCGCTCTGGCGCTGGGGCTCTGGACTAGATGGCTGGTCTTGAAGACGGGTAAAGAGGCGCGGACTGAGGTGCCCGCTCATCTGATGGAGGTTTTAACCCAGCAAAAACCCGACATCTATGTTAACCTGATGCGGGGTGGAAGGGAGGAGACACCTTTCCGCATAAGGATAATCAAGATGGAGACACGTGACAAGAGGTCGAGGTTGGGGCACTGCCCAGGCGTAACCCTTGACATGCTAACCGATGGTGCGCTGGCGCTTACGCCGGAGGAACACAGGCGCATGCAGTCTTTCGCTGACAGGCTCATTCAAGCCCTCGACAGAGCGGTTGAGGTGGAGATATACAGCCCAGTTGGGACACGTCTTTCGTTGAGCGTCAGAGAGCGCCCGTTCTTCACGGACACTAGAATGGACTGGAAAGAGATGAAGTGGATGAACCTTCCCACGGGCGAAGTTATTGTGGCTCCGGTTGAAAACTCGCTGCAGGGCAAGCTGGTCTGCGACATGGCAATAGGGGGAATCGGACCGCTCAAAACCCCGTTAACTGTCGATGTCAAAAACGGGAGAGCAGAAAGAGTCACGTCGAAAAACAGAGATGTGCTAAAGAGGGTGAGAGACACTTTTGACACAGACGACTGGTCTGACATCGTGGGCGAGTTCGCCTTCGGAATCAATCCAAACGCAAGGTTTGTGGAGGAGTTCCTCGAAGCAGAGAAAATGCTGGAAACTGTTCACATAGCCTTCGGACACAACACAGACATGCCCGGAGGCAAGAACACGTCAAAGAATCACATGGACCTACTCATGTCCAAACCCACAGTGAAAGTCACAAAAGAAGACGGTGGCAAAGTCACAGTTATGGAGAAAGGGCGCTTCAAAATATAGCCGAGAACTCCAAAATAAATTTCTGTGGGTAGGGGAGAAGGGGGTCTAATATAGGCGTCGAGCAGTGTTTGTTTTGGACGCTGAGCGTGGAAGGGAGTTAGATTCGCCTTCTGTTTGGCGTGCGCAAAATCTACACGTGGAGCTTGTGCGTGTGTGTGCGAGAATTCTCTACCTACGGGGAGCACACACATGCGACATTTGAAGACCCCATTCACTTAACATGACCCCTCTCCCCCCCGTAGGTAGAGAGGTCTCACACACGCACGTGCACTCTACAAACAGAAGAGATTGGTAAATCGAACACACACACAAACCCAAGAAACAAGTCTTCAGTCGCTTAAGGCTTCTAGTACTTCTCGAGGCTGCCCCTCTTCCGCACGTAGACATCGGCTAGGCGGAACGCGAAGAGCCCAAACAATATCCAAGCCGCGTTCAAGGCGAGAAGGTGCAGAAACACGTTGCCAACCGTTTCAGGCTTGTAACCCTCTATCAGGAAGGTGCGCATGCCAACAAGAGCCGGCGCAGTTGGGAAGATGTTGCTGGCTTGCTGAGCTATGGTTGGGAGCACGAGCAGAGGGTACGCCACAGGAGAAAGTATCTGTAGGATGCTGTGGAGCCCTTCCGCCACAATCCAGCCTTCCTTTAGAATCAATCCAAGCGCTGATATGAGGATTCCGAACCCGTACAAAGCGAACATCATGAGCGCAAAAATCAGCAGGGCTGGCAGTATTCCCGTGATGTTCAAGGCTAAGCCGAAAACGGAGTAGATAACGACAATTTGTAGGAGCGTGCCTATGGCTTGATGCCCAGTGCTGTGCAGAGCCATGCCAAAAACCAAGCTAAGACGGCTTGTAGGAGTGATATAAATTGATTCGAGGGTTCCGTACCACTGCTCCTTTCGGATGCTGAATCCCATAGCCCAGACGGCTGTTCCAATGAAGCCCATGATTATGTAGCCCGTAAATATGAAGGTGACGATGTCCCCGGTGCCCACCAGTTCCAGAAGGTTTTGGCTGAATCTTCCTCCGACTAGGACCAGTCCGTAGATGAGGAAGGGCAGCAAGAAGACTAAGGGGGAGAAGCATTGTCTGATGAAGGCGACTGGGTAGGCCAGCTCGATCTTCCACTCCTTGACGTTGTTCTCCCATATCGCCCTAAGCTCAGCTTTCAGGTTGATCCAAGTCCAGCCTGTCGGACACTTGACCTCTCTGAGTCTGTGGATTCTTTCGTCAGAGATGTTCATGTGTCGTCCTCTCAGTATTGGCTTATCACACCCGACCTCTTGGTTCTCTCCTCCATCCGATTAAAGAGGTAGAACCCGATGACTATCAGCGCAGCGTCGATCAGAGTGAGGATGAGAATTTCCGTGTAGACGGCGGAGAGCCCTTGCTTGAGCAGCATGAGGCTTCGCACGGCTATCAGCGCATAGGTCAGGGGCAAGAGTTTGCCCACGACCTGTGCCCAAAGAGGCAAGCTCTGGATGGGATAGCGCACCGGGCTGAAAAGGTAGAAAACATACTCCAGCGAGTGGGCGAGGTCGTGAGCCTGCTTGAACTGGAGAGACGCCGCGGCGAGCATGAGCGCTATGCCATACAGCCCTAATATCAAAAGTATAATGATGAAGATTATGGGCATGATTATCCCCAGCGTCACCTGGATTCCAAAGAAGACGACGCAGATGAGCATCTGGCTCACGGCGAAGATGCTACTGGCGAGGCTCTCGCTCATGGCTTTTCCGATGAGTATGAAGGCTTTGTTGCACGGCGACGAGAGGATGTAGTCTAGGGTTCCTTGGTAGGCTTCGCGTCTTATGCTCTCGCCCATGCCGTAGAGCGAGGTCAAGACGTAGCTGTTGAGGATGGAGCCCAACACCACGAAGGGGATGAACTCGGGGGTTCCCGCGATCTCTGCGAAGCTTTGGCTCTCCAGCCCTCCCACGAAGGCTTGTCCCTGAAGTATGAACGGGATGAACCAAAAGATTGGAAAGATTGCCCAGAAAATAAAGACTATGGGGTAAGCCAAAAGAAACTTGATGTTCTTGACGAGCTCGCTCCACACGATGAAGAGGTTGCCCTTCAAATCAAGCAGTGCTGTAGCGTCCCCTGCCATTTGAGTTAGTCATCCTCCCTCGGTGAGTCTTGCTCCAGTGAGTTTGATGAACGCGTCTTCTAGAGTTGGCACACCTATGTTTAGGCTGGTTATCTGGACGTTTCTCCTGCGCAGCGCGTCCAACACCACGCTAACTCGCTCTTCGGCGTTTCCGCCTATTATCTTGATTCGTGACGGTGTCCCTTTGGATTCCTCTCCGTGAATGAGGGTGATTATGTCGACTTTTGGGCAGAGATTCCTTAAGTAGGCTTCTATGTCTGGCGGGGGATTGTAGCAGGCTATCTCCACGAGTTCGTTTTCCTTCACCATCGCCTTAAGTCTGTTTGGGGTGTCCACGGCGACTATTTTTCCGTCGTTTATTATGGCGGTTCGATCGCAGAGCTGGTCGGCTTCTTCCATGTAGTGTGTGGCTAGTAGAATTGTTCTTCCCTCTTTCTCGCACAGCTCCCTTATTTGGCTTCGAATCTGCCTGGAGAAGACAGGGTCTAAGCCAAGTGTGGGCTCGTCCAGCAGGAGTATGGGTGGGTCGTGCACTAGAGCTCTGGCTATTGCGATTTTCTGTCTCATTCCCGTGCTGTAGTCTTCGAGGCGTTCGTCGGCGCGGTCGGTGAGGTTCATCAGCTCTAGGAGTTGTTCCACTCTCTCCTTGGCTTGCTTTCTGGGCATCTTGTAGAGGGAGGCGAAGTACATGAGGTTGTCTCGGGCTGTGAGTTTCCAGTAGAGGGTGCGCTCTCCGCCTATGACCAAGCCTATGCTGGCTCTGACCATGGAGGTCTGTTTCATGATGTCGAAGCCGTTGACTATGGCTGTGCCCTCGTCTGGAATCAGCACGGTGGACAGACACTTGACCAGCGTCGTTTTCCCTGCTCCGTTTGGTCCAAGCATGCCGAAGAGTTCGCCTGAGCGGATTTCCAGATTGACATGGTCCAGCGCCACAGTGACGCTCTTCTCCCCCTTCGATTTTCCTTTCCTTTCTTCCCTCTTCAGGAAGCCAAAGATACCCCTGTGTTTCTTTTTGCCGAAAACCTTGGTCAGATTGACCGTTCGAATGCTGTAGACATCGCTGTCTTCGCTGTGAACCAACTTTCGTTCCTCGATTTGCCTCAGATAAAACCAGACATCCTCTTATTAACTTTTCACGGAGAATCGCTTGCGAACAGCAGTTAGATTGTTCTCCAATAAACATTGTTTATTCTTGTGACTCCTTCACGAGGCTCTCTCTCAGTTCCTCTCGTGCTGATTTTGCGCAGTCATAACAGAAGCCGAATCCAATTCCTTTTCTAGTTTAGCGTCCGCCACGGGCTCTGTTCAGCTCCCCTATCAGACCCCCCTCTAGGCTAGTAGAGAATTTATTTTTTCACTCTCCAACATGACCCCTCTCTCTAGGTAGGTAGTCTCTCACACGCGCGCAAGCAATCATTCAGCATGGTGCCGCCCTAGGCGTCAGTACTCTGTTCATGGCGTCGTCTGCAATGGCTACGGCGTACCCAGCGATTCTCCTCAGGTCGCGCGCTATCATGCTCAGCGTCACAGCCGAGTCCACATCTCTTACCCTCTCCATGACCCTCTTGAGCAGAGCTTCCTCCTTCTTCCTCACGTCTTCCATATCACCCATAACGCTGACAGCAAGCTTCACGTCCTTCTTCAAAAATGCTTGAACCGCCTGACGCTGCATCTCACGTGCTACATCAGACAAGCCGGCTATGAGGCTCAGAATCTTCCTGTCAACTCTCCTCTTACCCTCCAGAGCCAAAACGTGCCTAGCGATGGAAGAGGAGTGATAGACCAAGCGGCTGAGGTCCCGCGCAATCAAAGCAAAGGTTATGCACTCCTGACAGTTCCTCACCCCAACCTTCTCGGCTATGGTTCGGCTGAGGCTGGCTAAGGCTACTTGCCTTATAGTCACGCGATAGTGCCTCTGAGCCTCACGACTCCTCTCCAGAACCTCCTTAGCGAGCGGAAAGTTCAGGTCAACCAGCGACTTCGCGGCGTCCTCCTGCAAACGCAGCGAGAAAGAAGAGGTCTTCTCAATGAGAGGCTCAAGCGAAAAAGTGGCTGGGTCAATCAAAACCTGAAAACTCAGCCTGTTAGCCTCCTCCTCAGCAACCTCAACCCCAGGCAACTCCAAACGCAGAAGCTTCAGCCTCTTCTTCTGCTCGGCTGGAATAATCTTCCTAGCGGTTATGTGAATCTTATTGCTTCCCTGAATGCAGTAGGTGCCCACACAATATTCGAGAGCTCGCAGATTCGGAAAGTCCTCAAAGGCCAAAGTCACCTCCAAAGGCTTTTCAAAGGCCGTGGTCAAGGGATAGAGCCTCAAAGCGCCGTCTTCCTCCTCCGAAACCGCTATCTGCTCACCGCTCCTCAACCCCCTCTTCTCCACCCAATGTTTGGGAAGAGAAAGGGTGAAACTGCCACCCCTGATTTTCTGTAGCTTTCTGACCTCCAAAACCCATCCCCTCATACAGGCAATTGTAGCCGACACTGATATATAAGTTATATAAATAGCGTTTCAGTAATATTACTTCCCGCAACGATTAAATTGAACAGTTCACAACCGATATACTTCAAGGCAGGGACGCGACGCTAATGACCGCTCATGTCAGAGTTTTGCTCCACGCCATGTTCAAAGACATAGCGGGAAAAAGAGAAATCATACAAGAGGTCGATTCAAACTTTACACTCGGCGATGTTCTCAACAGACTGGCCAAGAAGTATGGACGAGACTTCAACGAGATAATAGACCCGAGAACACGACTGATAAGCACAGACACATTAGTTATGCTCAACGGAAAGAGCGTGCGACGAACAGACATCAAACTGAACGACAAAGACATAATAATGATAACCGTGCCCATCGGCGGAGGATAAAAGAAAGAGGAGAAAACCTCAAAGTGAGCGAGGTCAGGTGCGTAAACTGCCTAAAAAGGTTTAGAGTTTCACCCAACGCAGAGACGGCAACCTGCCCCAACTGCAACACCAAATACCGTATTTCTTGGCCAGCGCCAAACCAGGCGAAAGTCAGAGGCTTAGCCTAACGGAGCCTTAGGTATGGTTTGGAACAGAAAAATAGCCTACATAGACCTGTCAACTCGAAAAATCGCCCAGAAACCCATCCCGAAAGAGATGCGCTCTCTGTACTTGGGAGGCAGAGGCATCGACATTTACCTACTCTACAACCACGTGCAACCCAAAACAGACCCTCTCAGCCCACAAAATATTCTACTCGTTGGCACAGGACTGCTCGGAGGCATCCCCTGCCTAGGCTCTGGAAGATGCGACATCGCGGCTAAGTCTCCCTTGACCGGAGCGGTTGGCGACTCAAACATAGGCGGCTTCTTCGGACCAGAGCTGAGGTTTGCGGGCTTCGACCACCTGTTGATAACTGGAAGAGCCGCGAAACCCGTCTATCTGTGGGTGAGCGACGGCGAGATTGAGTTGAAAGACGCTTCTCATCTCTGGGGGAAGGACACCTTCGAGACCCAAACAGCCATCAGAAGCGACCAAGCAGACGAAGAAATCAAATGCTTAGTCATAGGGATGGCAGGCGAAAACCAAGTGCGGTTCGCCAACGTTAGAACTGGCATGAAAAACTCAGCCGGCAGAACTGGCATGGGCTGCGTCATGGGCTCAAAGAATCTAAAGGCTATTGCCACCAGAGGAACCATGAACCTCGAGTTTACCCATCCCGACGAGCTTCTCGAATGCTGCAAAGAAATGAACGACATGATAATGAGCACTCGGTGGGCTAGGGCGCAGTCGCGCTGGGGCACCATGATAATCTACAGCAACACGAACACGACAGGGCTGATTAGAACCCGAAACTTTCAGCTAAACCGCCTCGAGGAAGGTCAAGATTTGGAGCCAGAAAACATCGACCGCTACTCAATAGGCACGGCTGGATGCTACGGATGCGTCGTTCACTGCCGCCACAGATACGTACTGAGAGAGGGCCCCTACGCGCCACTGTACGGCGAAGGACCAGAATACACGTCACTCGGCGCCTTCGGAACAATGGTTGACTGCAAAAAAATGGAGACAGTTCTCGTGGCTAACCACCTCGTCAACAAGTACGGGCTAGACACGCTTGAGACGGGAGGACTCATTGCCTGGGCTATGGAACTCTACGAGAAAGGAATCATTGATGACAGAGTGACGGACGGCTTGAAACTCGAGTGGGGCAACGAGGAGGCGGTTTTTGAGATGATACGCAAAATCGCCTTTAGAGAGGGCTTCGGCAACACTCTGGCGGATGGATTTCGGCCAGCCATAGCCAAGGTGGGCAAGGGTTCAGGTTATTACGCTATTGAGGTCAAGGGCATGAGCAACCTGCACTCAGACGAGCGTCCCACGCCCAGTTTCGCCCTCAACATAGCCACATCCACAAGAGGGGCTGACCACCTGAGGAGTCGACCAGCCATCGACATGTACGGCTTGCCCGAAGAACTATTAGCTGAGGTTTATGGTGCCGCCGTAGCGTCGGACTACACTTCATATGACGGTAAGAGCAGAATGGTTTGGTGGCAAGAACTCCTATACGCAGTCACGGACTCCATAGGCGTGTGCAAGTTCCAAACCGTATTCTGTGCTGTTCACGCTCCCAAGTGGGAGGAATTCTCGAAGCTGATTCATCTGGCAACTGGGATGGAGTTGTCGAAGGCTCAGCTGATACAGATAGGCGAGAGGATATACACGCTTGAGAGACTATTTAACCTCAGAGAAGGATTCACCAGAAAGGACGACACTCTTCCAGAACGCTACTTTAAGGAGCCGACACCTATAGGCTTACCAATCGCAAAGGACAAGAAAATTGATAGAGAACGCTTCGAAAAAATGCTGGACGAATACTATGAGCTTCACAACTGGGACATAAACGGCGTTCCAAAGAAAGAAACCCTAGTGAAGCTTGGCTTGGACAAAGAACCGACTAATAAATTGTAGGAGTTCAAGAATGCAGAAGATTTTGTTCATCGACCCGGAGAAATGCACTGGCTGTCGAATATGCGAAACCGCCTGCTCAATGCATCACGAGAGAGTCTGCAACCCAGCCAGAGCGAGGATTCACGTGGCTAAGTGGGAGACAGCTGGACTATACGTGCCCATCGTGTGTCTACAGTGCGAATCCCCCATCTGCGAAACTGTCTGTCCAGTTCGCGCCATCAGGAGAGACGAAAAGACAGGCGCCTTGCTCATCGACTACAACCTCTGCGTTGGATGCCGCCTCTGCGCCCTATACTGTCCCTTCGCTGGAGCAGGAATAGACGCCGCAACTGGAAGAATTACAAAGTGCGACCTGTGTGAAGGCGAGCCAGCGTGCGTAAAGTTCTGCGACCCTCAGGCGCTCCGATACGTTAAAGCAACAAAAGTCAACATGATGAAGATGCGAGCCGCGGCTGAGAGGTTCTCAGAACTGATGAAAAAGTTGCTGGCTACCCCGTAGACCCCTGTCACGATGTTGCCCTCTCCACTAATTCCATAACGTCGCAGACCCTTACGCCAAGCGATTTTTTGACAGACGCAAAATGCAGGTTGATGTGGCAGGTTGGACAGGCTGTTGCAATAACGTCTACACCCAAGGGAACCACATCATTAACAAGCCTTTTGTAGGCGGATTCGCTAGCAACCCGATTGTTGAAGGACCAGAGCCCTCCTCCAGCGCCGCAGCAACGGGCACGATTTCGGTTGAGTGACATCTCAACTAGTTCGAGACTTGGCACGGATTTCAAAACATTTCGTGGAGGGTCGTAAACGTTGCTGTGACGTCCAAGCGAGCAAGGGTCATGATAAGTAACTTTCATGCTTAAGTTTCCAGGTTGAATTTGGCTGTCTCTTATTTGGCGCTCCACAAGTTGGGTAGCATGTAAGATTTCACAGGGGAGCTCTACGCCAAGCATTTCTGGATACATTCTTTTGAAAGTGTAATAGCAACCAGCACAGGAAGTGACAAGAATCTCGGCGCCGCTCTGTTTTACCCTTTCAGCGAGTTTGACAGCGTTTTCCTCGGCCTCTTTCCACAGACCAGATGCGAGGAGGATGTAACCACAGCATCCTTCCCTCTCTCCCCTCACTGTGAATTCAACCCTAGCTCTCTTAAGAACGTTGGCAACTGCTTTCGCAACTTTTGGAGTTCGTGTAGCCACTACGCATCCAACCCAATAGAGGACGTTTGCAGTCTGTGGAAAACTTGATTTTGAGAGTTCTTTCATCCAGGAAATGCGTCTGCTGATGGGCATTCCACTGGGGTCGCCTACCTTAAAGATGTTCTTGGCGGACTCGGTGAAAGTCTCTGGGGTTAAGCTCTTCTCGGCAATCTTGCGACGTACATCTATTATGGCTTTTCGAACCTGCGTGTCGTGAAAGCATTGGGCGAAACAGAGTCCACAAAGGCTACACGTGTAAAGAACATCGATGAGCTTTAGAGAAGGTTGCAACTCTCCCGTGGATAAGCCACGCATAAGCAGAGCGCGACCCTTCGAAGACCACGTTTCAACGTCGTTGAAAGACGATGTCACCGTACAGTAGCCACTACAAACTGTGCAATCCAAACACTGACGAGCTGGCAAACCTCGAAACAAAGATTTCAAAGCAAGAGCATAATTCCTAGAGGTGCCGTGACCAGCTCTGTGAATTTCATCGACAAGTTCTACAGTCTGACCCTTCCCTTGTGCCTTCATCGGAATCTCAAGTTTCGGAGGAACAGCGTCATCAAGCAAAACTATAGGGGCACGAATAGACCCAAAGATATTGATTTTTCCATCGCTTCTGCGTATTACAGTGAACCTCTCTTTTCGGGCTAATTCAATCACTTGTTCTATTTGCTTGTCAGAGTTAATCCTCACGATCAGGTCTAATTTGGAGTATCGACGCTTTTTGAAAAAATGCTCAAAAGAGTAAACATAAAGGTCCTCGATATCTGTGAGAACGTTTTGGGGTCCAACCAGTTCTCTTAGATTCGCAACAATTGTGGCTTTTGTCTTGTTCATGTTAACCGAACTCTTCATTTTAAAGCGAATTAGAGCTACCTTTCAGCGTAGTGTAGAAACTATGAAATAGTTGCGGCTTTCCAAAACGGGGGTTTCAGCCGCGACTACTTCAGTTTGGCGCCGCATTTCAAACAGTATTCAGACCCTGCTGGGAGGTATTCCGCACCACAGCTGTTGCACTTAACCATGTAAGGTCCATAAGGTATCCTCGGGTCCCCTCCTTCGGCAATGAAGGCTCGGATTTTTTCCATTTCTGTTTTTCTCTTCTGTTTGAACGCCCATAAGCCCTCCGTAGGCTCCATCGAGCCGAGGTTGAGGGCGAACCAAGCCTTTCCGTGCTCCCATGTGGGACGCCAGACCAGTTCTTTCCACCAGTTGTGGTGAACCTTGTAATACCAGAGGCTAGACGGGGACAGTTGTTTCATCCTGTCGATGTACTCCTTCACCTTATCGTCTAGCTTGTCTTTCGGTACTACCTCGTTCACAACACCGTACTTTAGGGCCTCTTCTGCGTTTATCTGTGAGCTTAGGAGAACCATCTCCGCCGACTTCTTTATGCTCATGTGCAGAGGAAGCCATTGAGACAACCCCCCTATAGAAGTCATGCCAACTCTGGGACCAGGCGAAATGAATCTGGCATGATCCGCCGCGATTGCGAGGTCGCAACAAGCGACGAACTCCCAGCCACCACCTGCTACGGCACCGTTTACTCGGGCAACAACTGGCTTTCCACAGTGCATTATCATGTCGAAGACCCTACCGTAGAATTCTCCCCACTCCCAGAACTTCCATGGTTTTTTGTTGTATATCTCGGCGTACTCGCTCACGTTTCCGCCCGTGCAGAAGGCTCTGTCGCCCACGCCAGTCATCACAATAAATTGGACGGAATCGTCCCCCATGGCTCTCTCATAGGCAGTGTACAGCTCCTTGAGTGTCCCTAGGACGTATGAGTTCATCTCTTCAGGGTTGTTAATGGCAATACACGCAGTGTGGTCGTACCATTTAGGATCGTACTTGACGGTCCGCCAGTCCTTTGGATCTCCGGATGGATACCAGTCATATTCCCTTCCCGACATTTCTATCACGGAAGTGTGTGATTACTCAGGTGTGTATTTAAGACTTACTTGAGAAAGGTAGATTAGTGAGAATTCCGTGTGCACCTAGCGTATTCCTTCATTTTCTATTTCTAAAATGGCTTTCTCAGTTCGTAGATTACCTTGTCGCCCAACAGTTTCACTGGCGCCAGTTTGAGTTGCATTCCAATTTTGATTTCTTGTTCCTCGACATCCTTGCTCAAAGGTGCAAAAACAGTTGGTCCTTCCACGAATTGAGCGACGGCGAGTACATAGGGCACGTCGTATCTGAAGCTCGCTGGAGCGAAGTGAACAGTTGTGTATGTGACTAATCGGCAGTTTCCGCTCAGCTCTATCCACTCTGTTTCACCTGACAAACAGTCGCAATCGGCGCGGGGAGGAAAATACACGCGCGTGCAGTTCTTACACTTCGACCCAACAATCTTGCCCTGCTCCAAATACTTCATAAAATCACGAATCTTGGTCTCAGCCACATAACTGACCTTTCCAAACTTTCCGAAGCTCATCCAACCATTCACCTCTTCAAAATGGTTACTGCGCAGTACATGCCTATCCCGCCCAAGTTGTGCGCCAGCGCCACTTCCGCTCCTTTAACCTGCGTCTCACCAGCTTCTCCGCGAAGTTGTTGAACCAAGGTTCGGATTTGTGAAGCGCCTGTGGCACCAACCGGATGCCCTTTTGCGAGCAGTCCGCCGTCGACGTTGACTGGAATCTTGCCGCCTATGTAGGTCTGCCTTTCCTCGACAAGCTTTCCGCCTTGACCCCGCTCACAGAAGCCCAAATCCTCGTAGTTGATGATTTCTGTTATGGTGAAGCAGTCGTGCACCTCGGCGACGTCTATGTGCTTGGGCGTGATTCCCGCCATCTTGTAGGCTTGTTTAGCCGCCTCTACACTACACGCAAACGATGTAAGCGATGTTCCTCTACTGGTTAAGGACATGGGACTCGAAGCCAAGCCCAAACCAGCAACCCAAACAGGTGTGTCGGTTATTTTTTGGGCTTTGTCTTCGCTGGCGAGTATGATGCAGGCGGCTCCGTCCGAGTTTGCGCAACAGTCAAACTGCTTTAGTGGGCTGGCGATTGGCCGCGACTTCAAAACCTCTTCAACCGCTATCTCCTTCTGAAACATCGCCTTAGGGTTTTTGGCTCCGTAGAAGTGGTTTTTGACAGCCACTCTAGCCAGTTGTTCCTCGCTTGTTCCATACCTGTTCATGTGAGCGTTGGCGTACATGGCGAAGTAGGCTGGCATGGTGGGTCCAAAAGGTGATTCCCACATGACATCACCTGACCGACCCATTACCTCCTGAATCTCGTCTGAGCGGAGCTCAGTCATTTTCTGGAAGCCTATAACTGCGACGATGTCGTGAAGCCCCGAGCTTATCAGAGCCCAGGCGTTTCTGACGCCGACGCCGCTTGAGGCGCAGACTGCTTCCACGTTGTACGTCGGTTGAGGATTTAAGCCCAAATATTCGGCTATTACCCCCGCTGGTGTGCGTTGCTTGTCATAGTGGGTTGCGCTGCACACAATGCTGGCTTCGATTTCTCCTTGCATTATGCCAGCGTCTTCCACAGCCTCCTTAAAGGCTTCAAAGGCGATTTCCTTAATTGAGGCGTCTGGGCGTCTGTCAAACTTTGTTTGCCCCACTCCTACTATGGCGACTTTTTTCATAGTGTTATTCCACGCTTAAAGGGAAGAGCAATTTTAGTGTTTGAAGTAGGATATCACCTTTTCCGCGTAGAGACTGCAAGATTCAGGCATCATTTTCGGCGGGACAAAGAAGGGGGAGATGAAGTGGCGCACTCCAGCCTCCACATACTTTTCGATTCTGCCTATCACGTCATCTGGTGAACCGAAAATCACTGGCGATTTGTCCACAACCTCGTCTGGGATTTCCTGCGCTTTCTTCAGAAACTCCTCGCCTGTTTCTATGTTGAAAACCAGATTGAATGTCATGTCGAAGTCTTTGGTTGGAACCGGGTAGCCGAGTCTCTCGATTATTCTCGGTCTGGAGAGCAGGTAGAGTTTGGCTGGCAGCAGCACTAGCTGTCTGGCTGTATCGTAGTCTTTGGCTATAACCACATAGACGAATAGTCCTGGTTCAATCTCAGGCGGGTTGTCCCATCCCATTCCATCCCAGAATTTCCCAATCTTGCTCGCCTCGGTCAATACATAGTTCAGACCTTCTCGATACTCGTCTGGCTGAACAGAGGCGGGAACCCAGCCGTCGCCGAATTCCGCTACCATCTTCATGGTTCGAGGCGAGTTTCCAGCAATGAACAGGGGAACGTGGGGTTTCTGGACGGGTTTGGGCTGTAAGAAGGCTTTTTTTAGTCTGTAGTAGGGTCCTTCGTAGTCCACAGACTCCTCTGTCCAAAGCTTTTTCATAACTCTTAATGCGTCTATGGTTCTGGAAACGGGCTTGTCCCAGACTATGCCGTAGGGGTTGAGGTTCATGGCTTCCCCTATGCCTATACCCATTATAGCCCGACCGTTCGATAGAATGTCGCATGTAGTCGCCATCTGAGCCAAAACCGCCGGATGATGCCTATACGTGTCGCTGACACACGTGCCCAACCGTATCCGCTTCGTCTGCAAGGCAACAGCAGACAGCACAGACCAAGCCTCGAGGGCGTCCCATCTTCTGATGCCGAAGCCCACGGTGTGGTCGGGCATCCAGAAAGAGTCGAAGCCGACTTCTTCGGCGTAGACCGCCAACTCGCTTATTGTGTCCCAGGGGTAAGGAGCGCATTCGTATCCGAATTTCAGTTCTTCCGACACATTTTTTGTAGTCATTGCTTTCGGCTCTCTTCTATCTTATCAGTCTCCTTTTCATCAGATTGATGGACAAGATGAAGAAAACTATTGTAGCAACAATTAGCCAAGCGAGGCTTAGCAGTAAGAAGAGTTCAAGTCTTCCCAGAATTAGGCTCCTTGTAAGTGTTACGGCGTGTGTTAGAGGGAGAAAGAGCTGGGCTATCATCTGAGTTATTTGAGGAAGAGTCGTTATGGGAAAGAAGGTTCCGCTGAACAAGAACATGGGAGTTATTAAGAGAAACTGAGGATAGTTGAAGGCGTCTATGTTAGGCACAACAGCGGTGAAACACATGGCTATTGAGGCAAAAAGCAACCCCACCAGAAACGACAGAGGCGGTATCAGTAGCGCTATGGGGCTAGAGACCAAACCGAAGAGCGCTACAATAGCTAACACTATGAAGGAGTTTATCAGGCTCTTCGTGGCACCCCACAAGAGCTCACCGGCTATAACCTCCTCAAGGTTGACGGGCGTGGCGATGATGGCGTCAAAGGTCTTCTGATAATACATGCGCACGAACGAGCCGTAGGTGCACTCAAAGAAGGAGTTGAACATCATGGAGATGGCTACTAGAGAGGGAGCGATAAACTGAACGTAGGAAACTCCTTCAATCTGTTGAACGAGGAGTCCCAAACCAAAGCCCATGGCAAGCAAATAGAGCACAGGCTCCAGCAGGGGTGGAACAAAGTTCACCTTAAAAGTCTTCATGAAAACATCTCTGTCCCTCATCCAGACCTTCCAAACTCTATAGCTCAGCCGTGGCAGTCTAAAGTTGGCAGTGATTTCTCCACTTTTCATTCTCTAAGCTTCCTCCCTGTTAATTTTAGGAAAACGTCTTCTAAATTGGCGTCTCTAATAACTGCTTCTTTTAGGGGAATTTTCTTCAGAATCTTGGTGAAAACTCCTCGTGGTTCATTTGCGAAGACGTGTATTTTCTCGCCTACAACCTCGGTTCTGACGCCTTTGAATCCACTCTGAAGAAAGCTTGCAACCTCTTCGCTGTTGGGAACCTCCAAAACTTCCTCTCCG
>Ga0315306_10000128_pt1 | contig 36399 bp, 44 predicted proteins | sample TDP1_MG_FD_203803 | JGI IMG/M metagenome (GOLD analysis project Ga0315306, IMG submission 203803) | Freshwater sediment microbial communities from Lake Towuti, South Sulawesi, Indonesia - TDP1 | ecosystem: Environmental > Aquatic > Freshwater > Lake > Sediment | place: Indonesia: South Sulawesi... | reverse complement strand
GCTTGTCCGCAAAGCTTTACGGCTACATGTTAACCCCCTACGAGCCGAGTTTGATTCAAGGAGTGAAAATGGCGAGTCTGATGACGGAGAGTGAATTACGTAATCAAGCGGCCATAGCAATCTATGTAATTGAAAATATGAAACCAGATGTGGTCTACATTGTTGGTCCGGGAACAACCACCCGCACCATCGCAGACCTCTTGGACGAAAAGAAGACCCTCCTAGGAGTGGACCTATTCTACAATAAAAAGCTCATAGCAAAGGACGTAAATGAAAGACAAATACTGGAAGGAATTAAGGGAAGAACTGCACAGATCATTGTCACCCCAATAGGGGGCCAAGGCTTCATATTTGGAAGGGGAAATCAGCAAATAAGTCCAGTTGTGATTCGACAGGTGGGCCGAGACAACATAGTTGTGATTGCTACAGAAGACAAAATGAGAAAACTGAAAACGCTAAGGGTCGACACTGGCAATCCAAACCTTGATGCCATGTTCCGAGCAGGAGTTAAAGTCATAACCGACTACAAGAAGGAATGCGTGATGCGCGTTTAGTAGGCATAAAACGTCAAAAGGATGAAAAGAATGATGATGCCACATAAGGACAAAGGTGAGCTGAGGTTTATCGGTGTAGTGGAAAGTTCAGGTGAGCTGTCAAGGGTGAGAATCTTTCCAGAATTTTGTGTGGGACTGGAGGGCCTCAACAATTTTTCACATGTTACTATCCTTTACTGGTTTCATTTGCGGGACAATGAAAAGGAGAGACGCACCCTCCGAGTTATTCCGAAGAGACACCCGGGAACGCCGCAAGTTGGTGTGTTCGCTTCTAGGAGCCCAAGCCGACCAAATCCAATTGGACTCTGCGTCGTAGAGCTCAAAAAAATTGAGGACTGCACTCTACTGGTGATGGGACTTGACGCTTTTGAAGGCTCGCCGATAATAGATATTAAACCATACGTTCCTAGAGCCGACTCTGTTTCCGACGCTCGAGTTCCAGAGTGGACATTACGTGGACCTCCAACATGAGCAAAACATAAAGCTCTCTTGCAACGACCCTGCTGCAGTATCCAAAATAGTTATTATAATCAGATCACTCAGTTAGCCAGAGTAGAAGATGGGTCATATGAAAAAGATCGTCTCTATGGGTAGGGGAGGTAGCGGCAAAACAAGTTTTGTTGCCCTTATGACAAAATACTTCATTGAAAATGGCAACACTCCCCTACTTCTCGTAGATGTAGACCCAGATCAAAACCTAGGAGAAATAGTTGGAATAGATTTTAAACAAGAGGGAAAGAAGACCATATCCGAATTGTTGATTGAAACTTTTTTAGAGAAAGGAGGCACCACTGTTGGAATCCCTCCTTCAGAAAGGATAGAAAGTGAGATTTGGTCAAGGGGATTATATGAAGGAGCCTCCTTCGATATGATCGCTGTTGGAACAAAATTCATAGAGGGTTGTTACTGTCTGCCAGACGCGTCGTTGAAAAAAGCCCTAGAAGGCTTAACGAAAACATATAAATACGTTCTCATCGATTCTCCGGCTGGATTAGAGCACTTAAACAGAAGGATAGCTTCTAAGGTAGACGACATATTTGACATAATAGATCCCTCCCGAAAATCCTTCCACCACGTGGAGAGAGCATACAAAATCGCCAAAGAAGTTAAGATAGAATTTAAAAACTTCTACGTTGTTGGAGGCTACAGGTTTCCAGAAGGTTTAGAAGCAGAAGTTGAAAAGAGAACGAGATTAAAATATCTAGGAAAAATCGCTTACGACAGGGAAGTTGAAAACTACGGTATCTCTGGAAAATCTCTACTTGAACTACCTTCCTCCTCTCCAGCGTACATTTCAGTTAAAGAACTCATGAGAAAAGCTGGCTATTAATGGGCTAGAAGACTTCCTTTCTTCTGCGTTCAATCATCACGCAGACGCCATACACCACATCAATACCATTTTCATTACAGAATTTGATGGCTGTTTCAGATTCTGAGCCTGGTTGCATCCAAACCTTTGTGATCCCAAGTCTCTTGCAAGTCTTAACAATTTCCTCAGTAACTTTTGGTGGAACCACAACATCGACAACATTCGGTTTAGTTGGCAGGTCTCCGAGATCTGGATAACATTTGTCGTCCAAAATTCTGTCGGCGTTTGGGTTTACTGGATACACTTGGTATCCCGCTTCATTCAGGTCTTTGTACACTTGATAACCGTATTTCTCGGGATCTCTGTTAGCTCCTACTACAGCGAATATGTTTCTTTTATCCAAAAATTTCTTAATTAATTCTTCATTCATTACTATGCTTTCTTTCCTTTTAACAAACTACTGGAGATAGCTGGCTATCTTTGGTTCCAGAACTTGCTTAGGCATAGCGCCGACGATCCTGTCCACGAGTTTCCCGTCCTTGAACACTAAAAGCGTGGGGATGCCCATTATCTGATACTGCGTGGCAACTTCCATGTTCTCATCTACGTTCAGTTTCCCAAACAAGATCCTCCCAGCGTAGTCTCGCGCCATTTCCTCTATGACAGGGGCAACCATTTGGCAGGGACCACACCAAGGCGCCCAACAGTCAACCACCACTAAGGGGTGGTTCTGGATTACTCCTTTGAAGGTTGCATCAGTTACCTCGATAGGCTTGCTCAAAACCGGCTTCTCCTGTTTCCTACCAGCTACGTTCCTCATCATTCCTTGCAATTTTGCCCGTTTAATCCTTTCTAGCTCCTCGCCCTCCTCGTTCCTCATCAAAACACCTTTGTAGGACTTTGACAGTTTCCAAACATATACCTTGCGCACAGACAGTTCTTTAAACCTCATGTTGCTGACATTTTGGTTTACCTAGACGTGCGCGCGAAACTAATTTGACGCAAAAATGATGGTAAATGTTAGTTTGAGCGCTAACACTTAGTTAACATTTTTTCGGTATACCATCCGAATGTTAAAAACCATGGTAACGTATGTTTTAGGTGTTTGAGTGACAATTCGCTACGTAGAAATACTTGCAACCGCTCAATGTCACTATCGCGAACTCGTACTTGACACCTTCCGTATAAGTATACCATATTCGAATAGTGCATTGTTCGCCTGGCGCTACTGACTGAGAAGTCTGGTTTCCGGCAGTTCCAGTATCAAAGTCATACGCCGTAGGAGCTGCACTGTCCACTTGAACATCGGTCATTGTGAGACTTACAGTTCCAATGTTTCTAACCCATATGTCAACGTAGGTTGTGTCGCTCCACAAACACGCCTCGAAAATCAGAGATTCCACTCTCTCAAACTGTGAGGGTGGCGAAGATGAAGGTGAACCAACGACTCGCTCTAGATAGATAGTTAATGAGGTGTTTATTGGCGGAGCATCGGATTCTACCTTGATCCAAGCAGTAAGCTCTTGTAGTCCAGGTATGACCGTGTAGTTTTCTCTAAAAGTTACATAGTTGTCTTGATATGTTGCATTGCCTAACAAAAAATCTAGGACTACAGTAAGGTTTGTAGAAGCATGGTTTTTTACGGTTATGTTGAACTCCTTTGTTTCTCCTGGGAATAGATTTAACTCGTAAGGATAAGATACGATTTCGAGAGGCTCTTCCACTTTAAAATCAAGAGTTATTGTTTCCCATATGTAATTTGCCATGACTCCTGAAGTGATTCCAGAAAGCAATATGACAATGAAAATCCATAATGGAATCACGCGTTGACCGACTTTGATTTGTCTTCTCATGCTTCGTGTGCGTGCTGGTATCCTTGTCGGTTCCCGTTCTCCCAATTTTCTCATATTTTTCACACTCCAAAATTGCCACTTAGCGCTGGTTGTATGTTTGTGTACATGCGACGCCTCATATTAATGGAGTTCAAAGACGCATATAATAGTTATGTCTATGAGCATATCACATATACATGATGTGTATCTGTTACTGCACCTGTAGTTTTTTCCTTCTCACCTGCAAAGTAATGCGCGCGCAAAACACTAATACATAAACGGCATCAAATAGATGTTGTTACACGTTGCAACGGTTGGTTTGCAATGTCAACCTTGAAGAGGGAGAGGTGGAGCAGACGATACGGCGACTGGTTCCGCAGCATTCTGATAGAAGCAGGCATAATGGACTACCGATACCCCATCAAGGGCTGTGGAGTTTGGATGCCTTACGGGTTCAAGATTCGAAAAAACGTTTTTCAGATTCTGCGCGACTTGCTTGACTCTACTGGACACAACGAAACGTTGTTTCCCCTTATGATTCCGGAAACATCGTTGGCCAAGGAGGCTGCCCATGTGGAAAGCTTTGAGGAAGAGTGTTTCTGGGTCACTAGAGGCGGATTGACACCTCTCAAGGTGAAGTATGCTTTGAGACCGACAAGCGAAACCGTCATAGCTCCTATGCTTAAGCTTTGGATACGATCTCACGCAGACCTGCCAATAAAACTCTATCAGATTGTAAGCATATTTCGATACGAAACAAAGGCTACGCGCCCCCTTATAAGAATGCGAGAGGTAGCCTCCTTCAAGGAAGCCCACACCTCCCACGCCACACTGGAGGATGCTGAGGCTCAGGTGAAGGAGGCGGTGGAGATTTACAAGAGGTTCTTCGATGAGATGGGTGTTCCCTACAGCATCTCAAGAAGACCAGACTGGGACAAGTTTGCGGGAGCTGTTTACACGCTGTCTTTCGACATGATCTGCCCAGACGGTAGAACCCTTCAGATCGGAACTGTCCACAATTTGGGTCAAAACTTTTCTAAGGCCTTCGACATCACCTATGAAACTGAAAAGGGAACGCAAGAGCACATTTGGCAGACATGCTACGGAATATCAGGAAGAGCCATAGCCGCTGTCTTGAGTGTCCACGGCGACGACCATGGAATTGTGTTGCCACCGAATATTGCACCCATCCAAGTTGTAGTTATTCCCATTCCATACAAGGAGAAGGAGAAACAAATCAACAAGGCATGCGAAGACATTACTACAACGCTGAAGAAAGCAGGTCTTAGAGTTGAATTAGACATGCGAGCCGATCTAACTCCAGGATCCAAATTCTACCATTGGGAACTACGAGGCATCCCAATACGCATTGAAGTGGGACCGAAAGACGTGGAAAACAATGAGGCAACCGTTGTTCGACGGGACATCTTGGAGAAACAAACTTGCAAAATGAATAAGCTTGTATCGGCTGTTCAGAAGCTCACAGAGAAGATGACGCGGGATCTGCATCAGAAGGCTTGTAAGTGGATGAAAGACCGAATCCACAGGGTTGACAGTCTGGAGGAAATGAGACGACTGTTGAGGAGGAGGGCTGGCATCGTTGAGGTTTTGTGGTGCAACCGCGCAGAGTGTGGTCACAAGCTGGAAGAAGCGGTGAACGCGCGCGTTTTGGGAGTTCCCGTAGACACTGAAGAGAAGGTGAGTGGGAAATGTGTGGTTTGCGGGCGGAGGGCAGAGCACGTGGTGAGGGCTGCGATAGCTTATTAAGGCTTAGAGCAGGAGTTTGACAGCGTCTTTCCCCTTCATTCCAACCTTTATTCCCTTCCTCTCAGCCTTGGACGTAACCGCTTTGACCTCAGCCTCGAGGACATCGTCAAAGTTTCTGACCCCTCTCACCATGACAGCAGCCACGTTGAGTTTTTCAGCTGATTCCATATTGAGGAAGCCACACATCACGAAACCTGTTCTTCCTACAATCATCACGAGCGGAGGAGAGTTGGGTAAGTCCACCCTCAAACCTGTTGCGGTTTTTTCGTCTATCCTTAATGGAGCTATATGAATCATGTGGGTCCTCCGTATTTCCCTTTCACAGAGTCTGTTTTAAATAAATATTATGACCATAAAGTTGTGGATGGTGGAGGAGTTGCTGACAAGGCTGAAAGAAAGGTTTCAGCTCTGGATATCCTATGAAGCCAAACTTGCTCACAGCGTGGGGTTGACTCCAAATTGGGTGAGCGCCATCGGAATAGCATGCGCGCTACTTTCAGCACTTCTATATTGGAACTCACAGTTTCATCAACTCACCATAATAGTAGCCACAATCTTTCTCCTAGCCTCCGGCTTTTTCGACGCATTAGACGGCGCCATAGCAAGGATTTACGGGGAAGCCACATCCTTCGGCGGTTTCCTCGACTCCCTACTGGATCGGTACGCCGACGCCGTTGTTTTGTGCGGCATCATTCTCGGCGGACTGTGCGATCCTATCGGTCCTGCTGGTCCCGTAGGGGGATTTGCCGCGCTCACAGGCTCGTTGCTGGTTAGCTATGCTCGAGCGAGGGCTGAGGTGGCTGGAGTGAAGATGGAGGCTGTGGGTGTTGCCGAACGCGCTGAACGCATAATCATATTGGCGGTTGCTAGTTTGCTCACTGTTGTTTGGCGGAAAGAAGCGTTAGGTTTGGGAATGATCGTTCTGGCAATTCTCACAAATCTTACCGTGCTTCAACGGGCGATTCACTTTCGTAAGTCCCAAGAAGAGAAAGGTTAGTTTGTCGGGTTCAACGCTTAGATCTTCTTCTCCGAGGCCTCATTCTTCGTTCGTTTCTCGCCCGCACCTTCACCACGCCACGGTGCACTGCACAGGAAATACAGTAATATTTCGTCACAGGTTGGCTGGGTATGTAGGCGCCTTTTTGACGAAGCTCTTTGTATAAGGAAGAGTCAACAAGGGAAATTCGACGAGAGGCTTTCTTGGCTTTGTCGCGGGGAACCAGCTCGCCACAACTGCTGCACTGGACGAGAGTGCCCCTTCCCTTTCCGCCCTTGGATCGACCCCTCGACTTGCGCTTCACTGGCATGATGTTTCCTCAACCTTACAATTGTCGAACAGATTTATAACCTTACGCAAGATTAATCCTTGAACAGTATGTTCTTCCAACGAGGAAAACCATGTTTGATCTAGTAGTCGTCGGTCACTTCGTGATTGACCGGATACTCTCGCCTAAAATACAAACTTCTAAGCCCACGTTGGGTGGACCTCCAACCTATGTTTCACTGGCGGCGAGAAAACTAGACGCAAAAGTTTCAGTCATCTCAAAAGTGGGGGGAGACTTCCCTAGCGAGTATGTTATGTGGCTGAAAGCAAACGGAGTAGATTTATCTGGACTTAAACAGGTTAGAGCTGATTCAACCACAAGATTTCTTTTGAAGTATGGGAGGAAAGGGCGACGACTCCAGCTAAAGAGTCTAGCCCCACCCATTTTCCCAGAAGATGTGCCTGGTTCCCTCCGAGCCAAAGCCGTCCATGTGGCTCCCATTGCAAACGAGCTGTCACAGAGTGTCATCGACAAACTGCGGGCGTTAACGGACACTTTGTCTTTGGACCCACAAGGGTTTGTGCGAAGGTTTGATGAGCAGGGAAACGTGAAGTTGGGTAGATGGGAAGAAACAGGGATTCTCCAACAAATCGACATTTACAAATCATCTTTCAGTGAAATCAAGGCTGCAACAGGGTTAACCGACTTGCAACTGGCTATTCAGAAGATTCACAGCTACGGACCAAGAATAGTCATGGTAACGAGGGGTATGAAAGGGTCCACACTGTTTTTCGATGGAGAACTCTATGAAATTCCAGCCTGCAAGCCGAGAGTTGTTAGGGATTTCACTGGCGCTGGAGACGCCTTTATTGGCGCCTTCCTAGCCGAATATATTCAAGGGAAAGACCCAGTGTGGTGTGCTTGCGTTGGGTCAGCCGCCTCCTCTTTTATTGTTGAGGATGTGGGACCAACTGTGTTTGGGGAAAAGAGAGAAACTTATGCGAGAGCAAGTGAGATCTATGGAAAAACGTGATTGTTCAAAAGAAATAATATAGAGCACTGACCTTTATCGTGAGCAGAGTGAAGATATCTCCCGATATGGGAACATCTAAGGTCTGATTATGTTTTGGCTGTTTTCAGCTCTTTTTTGGTTTTCTAAGCATCGAACCAGCATACAGCCCGATGAAACCCAACAAAAGCACAATAACCACGTTTAAGAACGCTATTGAACCGAGATATGTTCCCTCCACGACGTACCACTCGAACGGTGACAGTGACGCCCCAGGGTTCGCCTCCAAGTACATCTCCTTAACCCATGTAGTCCAGTCTGCCATAGCTGCAGCTTCCATCACGACAGAAAAAGCCATAAGGAGTGCCGCTAAAACTGTTATTTTAGCGATTGCTTCCATCCTAGATTCTTCCCATATCTTTGCAGCGAAGACGTAGCCAACGATCAAAGCGCTAAGCAAAACTGAGATAATCGCACTAACATTAATTCCCCAATAGGAACCTAGAGCTGGAATCAGCGCTATCATTAGGGGGAAATGGATCAAAACCATAATCACAGCAGACGATGCCACAGCCGTTACAACATCACCAAACTTCAACCTACCACCTCCTTCACAATAAAATACGAATGCATGTCTTCTGCTTCAGCATTTATGACTTGTGGAGGAACCTCACCTTCATAAGCAATAACGTCCATTTTGGAAGATTAAGTCCCTTAAGATTACGTGTGTCACTGGCTATCCTCAATGTCTGCGTTCTCCTTTTCTCCTTGTTTCTTCAGCACTATCAGCAGAAACTTTCACTTAAGTCTAGGCTGATTAGCCTTTTGGACTTTGTGTGGCCAGTTAAGATCCTGTGTTTATCGCAGTTTGACGGTTGTTTCCATTAGTTTCTTTAGTTTTGGGTTGTCTGGGAATACCCATATTATTTTGCGTCCATCGTAGGCGATTTTGTTGGAGCTTTCAAGGTATTCGAGTATGCGGTTGAAGGTTTGGTATTGGATTTGTTTTGGCAGGCTCTGGAGAAGTTCTTTTTTGGTTGGGTATGATTCGGCTTCTTTGATGGCTTTTTCCACCATTAGGATGGTGTCGAGTTGTGGTTCATGAATGACTTTTGTGGTCATGTTTTCTTCGTCTCTTTTGGCTTGATTATTGGATATATGGCTTGACTATTATATAAACTTATACAATAATCACAAGGGAATAGCCAGGTCTTCAGAAAAAGTAGACCATCTAAAAAAATTGCTAAGTCAAGGGGATCGTTGCAGACAGGTGATGGTGGAATTTGCGCCCAACTCGCAGTGGAGATATCTCTCGACATCAGAACTCTGAGTTCAGTTATCCTCTTTCTCCAAAATCAAAGGAAGGCTCTAGTTCCTCATAAATATTAATAGAGGATAATTCTACAATGCTTTGCCACTTACTTGATAGACGTGTGGATTGCTGAAATGTAAGTCAAAGCAGTTACTTAACATCCTCTGGAAAGAGTTTCTTTGCTTTTTCTGTGTATTCGATAACACCCAGTTGTTTTAAGAAATCCAACATGTCATAGACTGACCCTTTCTCTACAACCTTACCATTAACTATGCGCCAGAAGTTAACACCCGTCCATGTAACCTTCTTGCCAGAAGGGGCTAATCTTATAGGACCAAATTCGAATTCGCCTTTGTGTGTCCCCGTAGTCTTAAAACGATGCCACACCTTATCCCCTTCAGCAATTATGTCCTCAATAGTCTCATGGCAATCGGGAAAGCCCTTGAGAAACATAGCATAGAATTGCTTCATACCCTCAGGACCCCGCAACTTATGAGTAGGGTGAAAGAAGTCGGGTGCTACTAACTCGCCCAGTACGGCAAGGTTCTGCTTATTGATTTCTTCAATCCACCTTCGTACGATAGCCTTATTCTTTTCTAATGACATAAAACATCGCCTCCCTAAACCATCAATCCTAATTATCTCTTTTTGGCATTTAATAGTTGTTACGAAACATTCTCGTCAGGAAATCCTCTGTGTTCGACAACACCTAGTTGTTTGTAGAAATCCAACATGTCAAAGACTACCCATGCTTCTACAACTTTGCCATCAAATATGCGATAGATTACAAAAAAGAAGGGAAAGAGAAGGAGTTGGGTCATTTCTTCAACTTTATTATGGTGATGGTGTTTTCGTCTTCAATATGTGATGTCATATCAAACCCGAAATCCTTCATCATTTCTTTGCCTGCCTCCATGCTAAGTTCCCAATATTCCTTCAAATCGAGCTTAAGCCCTGCTTTTTTCATTATATCCCTATACTTTTTTAGCATTACAGAGTTCTTATATTTAATTACTGCTTCTCGGTCAGAAAGACTGACGATTTCCGTGTTGGACAACGGCTCCGTAACTTGACTATCTTTTAAGAGGCCCTCGACAAACTTTTTGAAGGCTCTACCTGGTGCTAGCATTTTGATGAGTTTGAAGGCTGAACCCATTATGGCTGGCATCATCTTTTTATAAACCTTCATCGAGTAATCCAAATACTTATCTGTAAGCCCCATCTCCTTAACGAAAGCCATGGCTATAACGTCTGTAAGGATATATTGATCGTAGAGCTTGTCATACTTCTCTTCGAAAGACATCTCTTTAGTTTCCAAATCTCTCACCTCCTTCCAAATGCCATGTACACTCCTTTAGTATCAATCCTAATTATCTCTTTTTGACATTTAATAGTTGTTACGAAAATATTACCATTTTTATGCGTGCCCGAACTCCCCATTTTTTCTATAGGATTTTCTTATCTTATTGCAAGTTACAGGTAGTATAGTTTAATATGTGATGACTAACATTTAAAATGAAGAACCGGTGGACTACCTTGGGTCGAGTTGCTAAGGGCGTGAAATGCAGCGTGGTTGGGTGCGACAAGCTGGCAGTTCGCTCCCTCTCCAATGAAAGGGTGAGCAGCGCAGGGTTAAACGTTGGTGGAGGGGGAAGAGGAAGAGCCTACCTCTGTAAGGACCACTACAAAGAGTTCAAGAAGGAGACCAAAAAAGAAAAGATGTTGGAAAAGTGGAGGTACAGGGGCTGAGGATACTTCAACTGCACTCCAACTTCATAGAGTACAAGCCGATAAAAAAGGAGATAGCCACGGCGGAGAAGTGTGAGAAAAAGAAGGAGCGACTTGAAGAACTCGTGGTCTTGTTCACCTGTGTTGAAGAGGGAGACGACGAGGCTGTTGCCAAGAAAGCTGTAGAGGAAGTAAGAACCTCTCTAGAGCAATTAAAAGTTAACAAGGTTCTGATATACCCCTACGCCCACTTGAGCAGCAACCTAGCGAAACCCACCAACGCATTAAAAGTCATTAAGGCAATGGAGAAATACGCAAAGGAGGCTGACATCGAAACTTACAGAACTCCATTCGGCTGGTGCAAGCAATTCTCAATCTCAATAAAGGGACACCCCCTAGCTGAACAGTCTAAGGTGGCTGTTCCAACCGAGGTCGAGGAGAAGGAAGTTGTCTCAAAAGCCTTGAAGGCTGAAGAGAAGTTAAAGCCCTCTTGGTTCATCCTGAAGCCAGACGGAAAGATGATTCCAGTTGAGGACTTCGACTTTTCTGGACACGAGAATCTGGAAAAATTAGCAAGATATGAAATTGAGAAAGTGAGAGGGGTTCAGGAGGTTCCGCCCCACGTGAAGCTGATGAGGAGGCTGGAGATCGCTGATTACGAGCCAGGCAGCGACCCTGGCAATTTCAGGTGGTATCCAAAAGGGAGCCTGATCAAGTCTTTGCTAGAGCAGTTTGTAACTCAGAAGGTGACGGAGTATGGAGCCATGGAAGTGGAGACTCCGGTCATGTACGATTTGCAACACCCAAGCCTAGCAAAATATCTAGACCGGTTTCCAGCTAGACAGTACATGTTGGAATCTGGTGAAAAAGAACTTTTCTTAAGGTTCAGCGCTTGCTTCGGACAGTTTCTCATGGCTCACGACGCCCAATTTTCCTACCGACAGCTCCCCCTAAAAATTTACGAGCTAACCAAGTACAGCTTTAGAAGGGAGAAAAGCGGGGAACTCGTCGGGTTGAGAAGACTAAGAGCGTTCACCATGCCAGACTGCCACGCTCTGTGCGCCAATCTAGACCAAGCGAAAAAGGAGTTCCTAGTCAGATTTGAGTTATGCAGGGGGGTTTTGAAGGATGGATTAGAGTTGGATAAGGATGACTACGAACTGGCGATACGGTTCACCAGAGACTTTTTAGAAGAAAACAGGGACTTCATCTTTTCGTTGGCTAAGCAGATGGACAAGCCTGTGCTGATCGAGATGTGGGTGGAACGATTTTTCTACTTCATAGTAAAATGGGAGTTCAATTTCGTTGACAATCTGGACAAAGCTTCCGCACTTTCAACGGATCAGATAGACATCGAAAACGCTGAGAGATATGACATAACCTACGTGAACGAAAAGGGGAAGAGACGCCATCCCCTAATTTTACACTGCTCCCCAAGCGGCGCCATTGAGAGATGTATATACGCCATGCTGGAGAAGGCTTATCGAGAGCAGCGGAAGGGAAACGTCCCAATACTGCCACTCTGGCTTTCACCCGTCCAAGTGAGGGTGATGCCGGTTTCCGACAGGTTCCTCAAGGACGCTGAGAAAATAGCGGACGAAATTGAGAGCCACTGCATACGAATTGATCTGGACGACAGACCCCTGACGATTCAAAAGAAGGTTAGGGAGGCAGAAACCGAGTGGGTCAACTACGTTCTCGTGATTGGACAGAAAGAGATCGAATCCGGCACCCTCCCAATAAGAGATAGGAAAGCTAGGAAAATCAGGGAAATGCGGCTTCAAGAACTCATAGGTGAGGTTAAGGAGAAAACCAAAGGTATGCCATTTAAACCTCTAACGCTTCCAAGACGCCTGTCTGAAAGACCTAGGTTTTTCGGATGAGACTGCAAAAAATATATCAAAAGTCCGCTGGAATATTGTAAGGTTCTGGAGGAAGTCGAGCGTGGAAAAGTTTCTCATCTATGTCGATGGAGAGTTTTACCCCAAATCAGAGGCAAAAGTTTCTGTTTATGATCACGGTCTGCTCTATGGAGACGGAGTTTTTGAGGGGATACGCGCCTACAACGGCATCGTGTTCAAGCTCAAGGAACACTTGGACAGACTGTACCGATCAGCCCATACCATAAGGCTGAGGATACCGCTAACAAAGAGCGAGATGATGCGTGCTGTGCTGGAGACTCTTAGGAAAAACAATCTTAAAGACGCCTACATTCGCCTAATTGTTACGAGGGGTGTAGGCGACCTCGGACTAGACCCAAGAAAATGCCCAAAGCCAACGGTCATCATCATTACCGAGCCTCTCATACAAATATACGGAGCAGAAGTCAAGGAAAAGGGCATGACAGTGATAATCTCTTGGGTGAGAAGAGATTCTGTGGATGCGACCAGCCACGAAATAAAGTCGCTGAACTACCTGAACAGCATCCTAGCCAAGATTGAGGCAAACGATGCTGGTGTAGACGAAGCCATATGCTTAGACAAAAATGGCTTCGTTTGCGAGGGAACCGGCGAGAACGTATTCATGGTGAAGGAAGGCAAAATTGCCACTCCTCCCATTTCCACAGGAGCCTTAGCCGGAGTAACGAGAGAGAGGGTTATGAAGCTGGCAGAGGATTTGGGGCACACTGTGGTGGAAAGGAACATCACACCAAACGAGTTGTTCAACGCAGACGAGGTTTTCTTCACAGGAACTGCGGCGGAGGTTGTGCCAGTCAGGGAAATAAACCGAAGGGTTATAGGCGAGGGGAAACCTGGACCAGTCACGAAACAGCTGATGAAAGAGTTTGGCAGGATTGTGAAGGACCCGAAAGAGGGAACTCCGATTAGTTAGGCGATTGCCCATGAAAGTTCTGTTGTTGACGGAAAAAGACGTTGAACAGCTTTTATCCATAGACGAGGTTATGGAGGCTGTTGAGTCAGCGTTCAGGGAGAAAGGCTTAGGTCGGGTTCAGATGCCCGCAAAACTCTTCCTGTCTTATGCTAAGTATGGCGGAGACTTAAGGACCATGCCCTCATATCTTGAGAAACTGGACGTCTCCGCCGTCAAAGTTGTTAACGTCCACCCTGAAAATCCAAAGAAATACGGTCTCCCAACGGTTATGGCAACTATCATCTTGGTGAACCCGAAAAACGGCGCACCTCTAGCAATCATGGGAGGTGCCAGAGTCACTAGCATGAGAACAGGCGCAGCTGGGGGAGTGGCAGCCAAGTACCTCGCTAGGAAGGACTCTAAGGTTGTGGGTCTTGTTGGAGCTGGTACACAGGCTAGAACGCAGTTGACGGCTCTTCTGTCCCTTTATGGAAAGCTTGAAGAGGTTAGAGTTTGGAGTCGAACCGAGGAGACCAGAGATGAGTACGTAACTGAAATGGAAGCCACGTGTGGCAAATTAGCCAGAATGATTTCGGTGAAGAGCGTTAAAGAGACTGTTGAGGGAGCCGACATAGTTGTGACCACAACGCCATCAAGAGAACCCCTAGTTTCAGACGAATGGGTTGCTCCCGGCATGCACTTCAACTGCATCGGCGCAGATGCCCTCGGAAAAGAAGAGTTAGATCCAACCATTCTAAAGCGTGCAAAGATTGTTGTTGACGACTGGGAACAAGCGTTTCACAGCGGCGAAATCAACGTTCCGTTAGCCAAAGGAATCATAACAAAGCGAAACGTTTGGGGTGAAATTGGAGAAGTGGTGGCTGGTTTGAAGCCGGGCAGAACCTCCTCTGACGAAATAACGGTTTTCACCTCTACCGGACTGGCGATTCAGGACGCTGTTACAGCAGAACTCGCCTACAAGAAAGCTTTGGCGAAGAAAATCGGACGGTTTATTGAGATCATGTGAAAGCGTCTAACGAAACCCTGTTTGCCCGCCTTTATTCTCCTGGAATTGTTTGGACGTAAGATATTTCAAACCCTTGCTGAGTGTCTACAGTAATAGTCACTGCCATATCCTGATAGTCGGTCCAGTCCCATAAACACTCGAAAGTAATTGTTGAGTTCGGATGAAGCACGTAAGGAAGGGAAACATTCAATGTTATTTCTTGAGTGATTTCATTTACCTTTACGGTTATCCCTGTAACATCGACATGTGTGGGAGAAAATGCATTGTTTTGGACCGTGACAGTGAAGCGCGTTGTGTCGGTGGTGTTAAACAGAACGTCGGTGATGGTCAAAACCACGGGCTCTGGGGTCACTTGAGTGTAGTATGCTGCATAACCCTGTAAAGTGTCCACCTTGACTGTGACCTCCCCTCCTTGGTAGTCGGTCCAGTTCAAAGAGCATGTCAATGAAACTGAAGCGTTTGGTTGGAGTGTGTAGGGAAGAGAAGGGGTTACATTTTGAACAGTTTCTGTATCCACGGTTATATCCGTGAGGTTGACGTACGTAACAGACGAAGCGGAGTTTTGAACGGTTACGTTGAAGTGGGTGATGCTTATCGTGGAGTTAAAGACAACGTCGGTGATGACTAGTTCTACGAGAGGTGTTTTCGATTGGAAGGTTGCACCAGACCCGTCTTCAACGAAGACGTGAATATTTATGTTCTCGTCAGTGTAGTTGGCCCAGTTCCAAAAGCACTTGAAGGTTTTGGATTCAGCTATTGACAATTCACCGAGGGTAGGATATGTTCCTATGTCATCGTGAAGATTACCGTCTTCTGTAGACACTGTGATTTCTGTGACGATGGCGCTGGAGGGTGCGAGGGACGGATTGAGGAGGGTAAGGTTGAAAGAGGTTGAGTCTTGAGGGTCGAAGGTTACGTTGGTTATGGTTACAGTAGGGGCTTCGGGGAGCCGCAACTCAAGGGAGACGTAGTAGCCCATGGTCCACATGTAAGACAAGACCGCCCCAACTATGGCAGCAACTAACAGGAGCAGGATGAGAATGAGCTTTGAGATGCCAATCGCGTTCCGAATAAGTTTCATACTCTTCCCTCACATGAGTCCTATCAGTTAGTCAAAGGTTTATAATAAGATTTAAGCTGGCTTTAAAGGTCGGAATGCTTATAACGCTGAAAGAGCGGAATTGTTTTTTGGCGGGTGAGTGGAGGCTCACCTTCCACCCGTTCCGCCATATAAACCCCGGGAGTAGGGAGGTGAAAAGAACGGATACGAGAGATCTAAGTCTAACAGCAATCTTTGCGAGTCTGTACGCAATTCTTGTGGTGGTTTTGGCTCCTATTTCTTTTGGTCCTGTTCAGCTTCGAGTGGCAGACTGCTTGATTCCGTTAGCTGCGCTTTTCGGTTGGCCTGTGGTTGCTGGAGTTACTGTTGGTTGCTTTTTGGGCAACGCGTATTATTGGCTTGGTCCTTACGATGTTGTCTTTGGTCCTATCGCGAACCTCATCGCCGCGAGTGCAATACTTTTACTTAGGAAGCGCCGTTTGCTAGCTTGTGTTGTCGGAGCTCTGCCCATCGGTGTCATAGTGGGCGGAGGATACCTATGGCTGTTCTTTCCGCCACCAGACATCTTTGGATTAAACCTACCAGAGTGGGCGGCAATGATGATCAGCATCACCATAAGCAGTTTAATAGCTATGGCGGTAATTGGCTACAGCTTGCTCACTGTTCTCAGTAAGCAAAGCATCATTGAACACCTAAAGTCACGCGGGTTAAAGGTTGTCACAGAAAGCTAAAAAGTGAACCTCAACGCTCCTCACGCCCATTGAGAGCGAGCGTTTTATATATGGATCATATATGGAAAAGGCATGTTGAAAGCAGTGTTTTCGGGAAAACTGCTTGCGCTGAAATTGAGAACAAGAAACACCAAACTCTTTAAAACCCAAACAACAACTAACAATAAAGGAGGCTTACCACTTGTTCAAAGTCAAAGTAGCCGACGCAAAACTCCTAAAAGACATGACCACTGCCATCTCAACCCTCATAGACGAAGCCACCTTCGACGTGAACCAAGACGGAATCAAACTCCGAGCTATGGACCCCTCACGCGTAGCCATGGTCGACTTCGAATGGCCAAAAACCGTTTTTGATGAGTACACTTGCAGCGAACCCATGAAAATGTGCATAAACATAAGTGAAATGCTGAAGTTACTGAGAAGAACAGAAAAAGATGAGTCCGTGGAACTCTCCCTAGACGAGAAAACAGGACGACTACAGATGACAATCACGGGAAGATACGTGCGCTCCTTCAGCATGCCCACCCTAGAAGCCGTGGAAGAGGAAGTTCCCACTCCAAAGGTCGCCTTCAACGCCAGAGCGAAGACCACGACAGACGGGCTGTCCCAAGCAATCGAAGACGCCAACTTGGTGAGCGACCACGTTCGAATCGAAATAGACAACGAAAAAATGGTTATGCGCGCCACTGGAGACCTCATGGGAGCTACGATTACGATGAAAAAGGGAAGCGACGCCATTCTGGACCTAGAAGCCAAGGAGCCATCCAAAGCCACCTTCAGCCTCAGCTACCTCTCCGAAATTGTTAAAGCCGCAGCCGCAACCTCCGACGTAGCCACCATCGAATTCTCCACCGACATGCCCATTCGTCTGGATTTCCAACAGCCAAAAGATGGAAAGTTAACATTTTACTTGGCCCCCCGCATAGAGGTGGAGTAACACGAAAGCTCGGAGGGAAAGTGGGTATTCACTAGAAGCGACCTGGCCAAGTATCCCTTCACAAACGAAGCAGCCAACTACGTGAAAGAGTTAGACCTCAAAATTGAGGACATGAGCGAGCCCATACTAACCAGAGCAGAACAAAGAATAGAAGAAGCCCTTCTCTACGCCCTCGTGGGCACCCAGTCACACAACGACGAAATAGAAATCCCCTCTTTCCCAGTTGCAGTTATGATGGTGGCCGCAACAGCTGACACGCTTATGAAGAGAAGATACGCCCTATCTGAAGCCAAACGAGTTTACAACCTACTCAACGAAGAAAAAAGTAAAGACAAAATCCTAAAAATTGCAAACGCCTTCAACTGGAAAATTAGATCAGTCAACAATAAACCGCCTTACGAATTCACCCTATCCTTTATGGATTATTTAAAAAACGCAACAAGATTACAGGCTAAAGAATGGAAACTTGTTAATCGAGTTGTGGTTGACGGAGAAGTCTATTTGACAAAGGATGACACAGTCCGTCTTTTAGAGGAGGAGGTACGCGCGCACATCGAGAAAAAATTAGACGTGAAGGAAAAGTTCGCACTGCCAGAAAACGTTGCTGAACGTGTTGAACGATTGAAACAGTTGTCTGTGAGACAGAGGGGGAAAATTCAGTTTGAGGAATTTCCTAAAGGAGTCGTTATTTCCGCTTTTCCGCCCTGTATCAAACAGATGTACGATGGAATAACGTCTGGACACCACCTCTCCCACATCGGTCGCTTCGCCTTAACATCTTTCCTGATAAACATAGGCATGACCACGGAGGACGTGATTAATCTGTATCGTTCCCTCTCCGACTTCAACGAAAGGCTAACCCGTTATCAGGTAGAGCACATAGCTGGGGGAAGAGGCTCACGAACAAGGTACATCCCACCACGATGCGACACTCTGCGAACCCACGGAGTCTGCACCGGCATGGATGAAATTTGCAAAGGGGTACGTCATCCACTCGCTTATTACCGAAGGAAGCTAAGGACCATAAAGACAAAGGTCCCAGTAGAGCGAGCACAAAAATGACAGAAACGAAGATGTTTGTTCGAAACAAGTTCTCAGAATACTATCAGAAACACTCATCTAGCATTCAGCCTCCAACCCAAATTGAAAAGCGCGAGTTCGGATTCCTCGTGTTCAAAGAAAGAATTATGATCCGACATAAGGGCTTCAAAAACGTAGATGACCTCACAAAGTTCTTGAAAACTCTAGTTCCCTCAGACGTCTACTACTCAAGCGCCTACTACGAAAAGCCTGAGGAGGAAATGGAGGAGAAGGGCTGGCTGGGCGCCGATCTCGTTTTTGACATAGACGCAGACCACATTCCAACCCCATGCGCAAAAATCCACGACACATGGGTCTGCAACAACTGTGGCACCATTGGAAAGGGCGTACTGCCGGAAAAGTGTCCAGCATGCGGAGAGCAAAGGTTCGACGAGAAAACCTGGCCTTGCGAAATTTGTTTGGAATCCGCCAAAGTTGAAACAATGAAACTTACAGACATATTAACAAGAGACTTCGGCTTCTCCCCCAAAGAGATGAGCGTGTCCTTTTCGGGGCATCGTGGATACCACCTTCACGTAGAAAATGGAGAGATCAAAGCGCTCGATTCGATGGCTCGCAAGGAAATAGTTGACTACATCCTAGGAATAGGATTAGAAGCCAGTTTTCACGGGTTGGAGGAGAGAGGAGAGAGGAAATTGCGCGTGCTGGTTGGACCAAGCCTAGACGATTCAGGGTGGAAGGGGAGAATTGCTCGGGGAACCTATGAATTTCTTCTCACTGCCACCTCAGAAGAACTGGAAAAGATAGGACTCAAGAGGAAAGTTGTCGACACGCTAACCCAGCATAAGGAGACAATCTTAGAAAGCTGGAAAGACAAGGGACCGTGGGGAGTCGTAAAGGATGTGGGCGTCGAAAGTTGGAGAAGAATGGCTCAACGCGGCGCAGAGATGCAATCAGCAAAAATTGACACGGTGGTCACCACGGACGTTCACCGTTTGATAAGGCTTACTAACACGTTGCATGGAAAAACTGGCCTAAAGAAAATTGAGGTCCCTATCACTGGCATCGAACGGTTTGATCCTCTAAAGAGCGCCATAGCCTTTAAAGAGGGCACGGTAACTGTTCTAGTGTTTGACGCCCCTAAATTTAGGCTGGGAGATCAAACCTACGGTCCATATAAAAATCGGCAGGTTGAGTTGCCAACAGCGGCGGCGCTATTACTTCTCTGCAAGGGAATGGCGGAAGTGAAGGAGGAGAATTGAGGTGTACGAGGAACTTTACGAAGCTTGGAGAAGAGAAAGGGAAAGCGTGGAGATTCAGGCGTTGCCCAAGAACTTCTACACTAGGCTGGCTGATTACATGAGAAATATGCGAGAAGAAAGTCGAATGCTAGATAAGAAAACAGTGCGGGCAAGGCTCATGGAACGCGAGTTTAAAAACGCGAAGAAACTCGTTAAAAAACTCCTCCGACTTCGCTGCGAGAAATCTTTAGATGAAGCTAAAGCGGGAAGAGCAGTGCCCAAAGATCGCCTAACTGAGGAGGAGGAGCGTTTGTATGCAGAAGTCTCACCCTTCGCAGAGTCGTACCAAGCTTTATTTAAAGACGTTTTCAGAGGCCGCTCCCCATATGTGAAGCCAGAAAAAAAGATAAAAGAGATGGTGGTGCGGTTCCTCCAAGAGATTCCAGCCATAGTTGGGTCCGACATGAAAACTTACGGCCCCTTCAAACCAGAGGACATAGCAACCTTGCCTGCTGAAAACGCTAAGGCTCTTATTAAGCAAGGGGTAGCTGAGGAAGTGGAAGCAAAGTCGTAGGCCTTTGTGTAAGATTCGAAAAAGTATATAATTGGGCGGGCGGTTCTATACCGAAACAGCAGTGAAAAAGATGAAAGTGCCTAAAGAAATCGCTATGTACTGCCCAAGATGTAAGTCACATAAACCTCACACGGTTTCCCTGTACAAGGCTGGGAAAAGAAGAACTCTGGCTAAGGGTGAACGACACCACCAACGAGAAAAGAGCGGGTACGGCGGACAAAAATACGCGCTTCAACGAAAATTCGCCAAAACAACAAAAAAGCAAACGTTCAAGCTAAAGTGCAAAACCTGCGGTTACACACAACAGAAAAAGGGGATGCGCCTCAAAAAACTAACGATCGAGTAGGAGGAAGAACATGAGCGAATGGGAAAAATTGATTCCAAGACCTAAAAGTAAGTTTCTCCGAGTGAAATGTCCAGACTGTGGAAATGAGCAGGTCATTTTCAGCAATGCCACAAACGTTGTCCACTGCAACGTTTGCGGAGCGACGCTTGCCGAACCTTCGGGAGGAAAAACTTCAATAAAGGGAGAAATCGTCGCCTTACTGGACTAGAAGATTGAAAGGAGGAGGGAAGATGGAGCTTAAAAAGCCGGAGTGGCCGGAGGTAGGCGACCTCGTGATCACCACAATCAAGAGCGTAACAGATTATGGTGCATACGTCACGTTAGATGAGTATGACAGAGAAGGGTTGTTGCACATCTCAGAGGTTTCCACGGGGTGGGTTAGAAACATTCGCAGCTTTGTGCGTGAAGGACAAAAGATAGTGTTGAAGGTTTTAAGGGTCAACAAAGAAAAGCAGCATGTAGACCTCTCACTCAGGAGGGTCACAAAACGCGAGAAAAGAGAGAAAATTCTCTCTTGGAAGAGAAGTAGAAAGGCAGATAGTCTGCTGCGGGGCGCCTCAGAGAAATTAAAGATACCCATTGAAGAAATTTACGAAAAAGCCGGCTCCAAGATTGAAGAATCCTTTGGAGGACTCTATGAAGGTTTAGAAAAGACTGCGAGGGATGGAGTGGATGTTCTATTAGAGATAAGCGTTCCAAAGGATATCGCAGCCGTAATCGCGGAAGTTACAAAGGAAAAAATCAAAATATCCATGGTAAAGGTAAGAGGGACTTTAGAGCTTCAGTGCACAAAGCCGAACGGAGCAACCCTCATCCAAGAAAGTCTGTTAAGCGCTCAGAAGATCGAAAAGCCCAGAGGGACAAGAGTTCATATCTACGTTGTATCACCGCCGAGATACCGAATCGAAGTCTCGGCTGAGGACTACAAAAAGGCTGAGAAAATCTTAGAGGAGGCTACGGAAACAGCTCTAAAACACATGGCAAAAGTCGGAGGACAAGGCGTTTTCAAGAGGGAGAAATAGTGGTGTGGCTGCTTAGAAAGTGCGAAAAATGCGAGGAGTATACGTTAAACCAAGAGAAGTGTCCACATTGCGGGGAAAAGGTGCACATACCTCACCCACCCAAATTTTCTCCCGACGACAAATATGCAAAATATAGACTAGCGATGAGGAGTTCAGGTTGAGATGGAAAAGACAATCATAAAAGAAAAGATGAAACCAGAATTGAAGAAACCTGTTTTAATAGAGGGCCTTCCCGGCTTGGGAATGGTTGGAAGAATAGCTACACGATACCTGATAAAGCAGCTGAAAGCAAAAAAACTTGCAGAGTTGTATTCCCCTCACTTCCCCTACTATGTTCTTGTCAACAAAAAGGGAAGTGCTAGGCTCCTACGCGGGGAGTTCTACTTCTGGAAGAACGAGACTAAAGAAAATGATCTTATACTTCTAACCGGAGACCACCAAGCCCAGACAATTGAGGGACAGTACGAAGTAGCCAGTTGCATACTTGACTTCGCTAAAAAATACGGCGTGAAGATAGCCGTCACTATTGGAGGATACCGCAAAGAGGCGGAGGAAACTCCAAAAGTGATAGCGGTTTCCACCAACCCAGAGCTTCTAAACAGAGCATTGCAGGCAGAGGCAGTAGCCAGTCCCGCGGGAAACCCGATTGTTGGGACAGCTGGCCTGCTTCTGGGCATGGCTAGATTTAGAAACATAGATGCGCTTTGTCTGCTAGGGGAGACTTGTGGCTACCTACGTGATCCGAGGGCAGCCAAAAGCGTTCTCAGTGTGCTGCAAAAAATACTGGACCTCAAAGTGGATTTGAGTGGACTGGAAGGGGAGATTGAAAAGTCAGATGAGATAATTGAGAAAATGCGGGAGATCGAGGAGCGAAGAGAAGCGTACGCGCAGAAAATACGCCAAATGGAAGAGGGACGAATCACCTACATTTCATGACTTGCCCTTTTCCAAATTACTCAATTGGTCTAATTTCAATGCTTTTCGGGGTGAACGACAGCTTTTTGCCACACTTCGGGCATTTACCGTCGTAATCCTGAATGATTTCGTCGGGAGGCCTCAAATCCACACCATCATAGAGAACTGCTCCACACCCTTCGCAAACCACTCTTTGAGGCACGGTCCCACATCCTCAAACATAAAGATACAAACGTCACAAACTATAAATAACTTCCGTGCACCTTGAGAGGAAAAGGGAAAAGTTTTCTAAAATGGAAAAATACACTTTGATCATCACTGAAAAGCCAGATGCCGCCAAAAGAATAGCAAAGGCGCTTGATTATGAGGAAAAACCTGAAGAGGTTAAAGAAGATGGAGTACCCTACTTCCTTGCTCACCGAGACCGAAAGCTAGTAGTGGTTCCAGCTCTCGGACACTTATATACGGTTGTGCACGAAAGGGGAAGAAGAAACTACTACCCCGTTTTCAACTTTAAATGGGCACCGCGATACTCGGCGGAAAGAAGGGCAAAACAAACCCGCACATGGATTGAAGTCTTTTCAAGACTGGCAAGCAACGCAGACAACTTCATCGCTGCCTGCGACTACGACTTAGAGGGGAGTCTCATCGGCTACTGCCTATTGAAATACGCCTGCGACAACAAGGAGAACATAGCAAAAATAATGAAGTTTTCCACATTAACAAAAAATGAATTGGAAAAAGCCTACGAAGAGCCTCTGCCCCACCTTGACTTTGCCCTTATAGAAGCTGGAAGGACGAGGCACGAGGTAGACTGGTTGTACGGAGTGAACCTTTCACGCGCTTTGACCCTAGCGGCTAATCGCTGGAGTGGAAGATACGCAACGCTAAGCACTGGAAGAGTGCAAGGGCCAACTTTGAAATTCTTGGTGGAGAGAGAGAAAGAGATTCAAAGTTTTGTTCCAACTCCGTACTGGACAATAACAGCCGAAGTGGAAATCAAGGGTTCCACGTATGAAGTGGAGTACGAAACAAAAACCTTTGAGAAAAAAGCAGACGCAGATGCTGTGATGGAGGCATGCAGGGGGAAAATTGGTGACGTAGAAACCATTGAAGTAAAAAAACTTCGGCAGATGCCTCCGATACCCTTTGATTTAGGCAAGTTGCAAACCGAGGCATACAGCCTGTTTAGATACACCCCAAGACGAACATCAAACATCGCTCAGCGTCTATATCTTGAAGCGTTAATCTCCTACCCCAGAACAAGCAGTCAAAAACTGCCTCCGACAATTGATTACCGAGCCATACTTAAAGAGTTGAGTAAAAAAACAATTTACAAAAATTTAGCTTCGGACCTTCTGGGGAAGGATGAGTTAAAACCCGTAGAGGGAAAGAAAGAGGACCCCGCTCATCCAGCAATATATCCAACAGGCAACCTGCCAGAGAGAGAGTTAAGCGAACCTGAAAAGAGAGTTTGGGACTTAGTTGTCAGACGTTTTATGGCGGTTTTCGGAGAACCAGCGATTAAACAAAGCATTAGGGCTTGCATAGTTGTAAATGGTCACCGTTTCTACCTCAGAGGCAGAAGAGTTTTGAAGGAGGGGTGGACACGCTTTTATAAGCCTTACATAAGAGCCGAAGAGGTATTGCTTCCTGACATAAAAGAGGAAGAAAAAGTTTCAATGAAGCAAATTATGCGGGAAGACAAGTTCACCAAACCCCCTCCACGCTTCAATCCTAGCAGTTTACTCCAGAAAATGGAAGAAGAAGGAATTGGAACTAAGGCTACAAGGGCGGATATCATAGAAACGCTCTATAGCAGAGGTTACGTCGCAGAGGAAAGGATAGTGGTCACTGATCTAGGGTTTGACATTGCCGATGTCCTAGGCAGATATTGTCCAAGAGTAACTTCTGTGAAGTTTACGCGAGAACTCGAGGAAAAAATGGAAAAGATTCAAACAAACAATGAAGATAGAGTGAACGTGTTAGTTGAAGCTGTTGATCAGTTGAAGCCAGTTCTTCAAGAGCTTAAGGAAAGAGAACAAACCATAGGCCAGGTTCTGAGCCAAGCAGTCAAAAGAGCAAGAGTGCAAGAACGAACAATCGGCAACTGCCCCCACTGCAAAACTGGCAAATTGATGATCTTGTACTCGCGGAAGACGAGAAAGCGCTTCATCGGCTGCACTAACTACTTCAAAGGCATCTGCACAACCTCTTTTCCACTTCCCCAAAAAGGAACTGCAAAGCCAGCGCAAAAGAACTGTCAAGCCTGTGAATGGCCATTGGTGTTTGTACGGCTGAAGGGGAGAAGACCGTGGATGCTATGCTTTAATCCAAACTGTCCCTTAAAGGAGGGGAGAAGGAAACGCGATGAAATGCAAAGTCTGCGAGAAGAAAACTGAAAACAAGTATTGCGAACTGCATGAAAAAGCTTACAGAAACATCGTGAGGGAATACGATATCTGGAAAAAAACTTCAGATGTTTCATGGAACCAATATTTGAGTGAGTTAGTGAAGAATCCGTATACTGGTGTATGGGCAAAGGAAGTAGCGGAATCCTTAATCTCCGAAATTGTGTGAGAATCTGGCCTCTTTCAGTTGCTATATCTAAAAAGCCTTTGTCATATAGAGGAGCGAAATCTTTAGACACTGCATCGCACTGCCCAAAAGTGGAGCCAAACTTTTAAGGGCGCAATCATTTTCACTAATAATCATGAAGATTCTGGGCATCTCTGGTTCTCATAGAAAAAAGCAAAACTCATACAGAATGCTTGAGGAATGTATGAAAGGAGTAAAGGATGTAGAGCCATCCGCTGAAACCAAAATAATTGAGTTGGCTGGGTTAAGGATAGAGCCGTGTATTGCTGTGTGCGGATATGCTGGCACCTGTGGAAAAGAGCCTTTTAAATGCATCTTAGAAGATGACCTCCAAATGGTTTTTGATGAAATGAAGCTTGCTGATGGAATTTTGATTGCCTCCCCTCGCTATTTTATCGTTCCTTCGAAGTTGCAGGCGTTTATTGAAAGGCTTTACTGCGTCAGCTATAACACGCGATACGGAAATCCTTCGTTGCCTTCCCCACTAGCTAATAAGCCTTTTGGACTTCTCACCACCTCATCCTCAGATGCATATAGCGCCGTACCCTTGCAAGAGCATCTGGAAAAGTTCTGTTTGTGGCTACAGATGAAGCCCGTGACAGTAAATAAATGGCCTTTCAGAGGGGTGCATGGGCAATTTCCAGTTTCAGAAGATTCTAAGGCCCTAGAGCTTGCAAGGACGCTTGGACAAATGATGGCAAAAGTAGCAAGCAAAAGGACATGAGAGGTAAACAATATTTAAGTGAGACGACAATGAACCATAACTGGGTATGGGCAAGGGAAGTGGCGGAGCATTTAATGAAAAGCGGGGAGAAATAACGTGGTGAGTCGAATCAGAAGAAAGTTTTCATCTTTCGCCTATTTCGCACGAAAGACCTACTGGAGAATGGTAACAGCTAAGCCTTCACTGTTCGTTATCGCCCTCGCGGTAGTTGGCATTTCCATTTTCCTTCTCGGAGGCGGAGTGTACGACCTCATAGTACCCTATGTACCCATTGGATTTCCCTTGGGTAGAAGAGTGCTTTTTTTCTATCCTCGTTATGTGCATGAGCAGGTTTTTCTTGAAAGCTTAACCGTCATGACCGTCTACGGCATCGGAATTGCAGGTTTCCTTTTGACGTATCAGAGTACAAAATATGCCTATAAGCCTCGTCAGGCGTTCATGTTACTGTTGGTTGGTTGTATCCTCATTATTATTGCGTATCTTTACATAGAAAATATTATGTGGCTGAAGATAAAAGGACCTCTTTAACTTGCCCAAGAACCGTGGAACACGCTTTCTTACCACGGCGTCCTCTTGACGCCCAGAAGGAATGCTAAGAAGTTTGTTGCAAGGTGTATGGGAGGCGTTATGATTAAGACAATCAAGATTATGTGGATGGGAGGCAACGGTGAAACCATCAAAGAAAAAAGAAGAGCTCCAACAACGAAGTCAAGCTGGTCCGCTATTGGAAACGAGGACCCTGGAGGGAAACCCAGTCTTCGCTTAATAAAGGAGTCAAACAAGTCGCCCACCAACGCTCCCAGCGAAAGCACAAATCCGAGTGATGCATCGTATTGAAACAGGACACTTTGAAGTGGAGACACGATCTGAAGAACGAAACCCACTAACGTTCCAACAATCAAACCGGCAAGAAAACCTCGAATGGTCTTGTGAGAGCCAAATATTGGCTTACCGTCCAAAAAGGTTTTGCCGAAATCGATGGGAGTCCCGCCGCCAAAAATTACGGGTGCCGCATTGGCGCAGTAAGCTGGCAAAATGAGGTACAAAGCATGGGCAACGTCAACGAGTGTTATCGACATGGTGATTCGGTCTATTATTGGATTGCAGAGAAAATAAAGACTAGCGCTGTTTCGGTCCTTACGCTTACAGTGTTTACCTTCAGCTTTCACGACCATAGTCACAGATGCCACTACTTTCGATGATGAGGTAGCAACTTGCTGGGCTTCTGCGTTTAGGACGTTTTTCGAGGAGAGCTTTTATCACGCGAGGCTGATCTGCGTGTTTCAGGTTGAGCACAACTTCTGACCAGAACTTCAGCACTCGTGTGGCTACGGGCTCTATGCTAACGTATGTTTCAGCGAAAACGCTTCTGACCTGGCTGACGATGAGAACCGCCACCTTGTGGGTTTTAGCGAACTGAGCCAAGCACGCAACCTGTCGGTTCAGCTCTCGATTTAACGCGAACGTTTTATTTGATTCTCCTAGCTCAGCACGGTATAGTGACGTAATTGTGTCGACCACCACTAACCAAGCTTTTTCGGTTATGTACGCGTCAAGGTTGTCTATCGCCATGGCTTGCTCTTCGAAGGTTGTTGGCTTCACCAAGGTTATTAGAGGAGAAACCTTCTCCGAATCGTAGTAGGCTATCTGGGACAGCCGCCTTGGAGAGAAGGTGCCGTCTGAGTCTATGAAGAGGGTTTTACAGCCAATCCTAGCCGTGTTCACGGCGCACTGAACAGCCAGCGAGCTTTTACCTGTCTCCGCCTCCCCGTAAACAAGGGAGACGCCGTCGATAGGAAGCCCCCCGTTCAACAATTTGTCCAGCGAACTGCAACCCGTTGGAATCACGCGCTGCAAGGGCTCCACATCAAAAGCGAATATAAGTTAAAGGTTAATAATCTTATCATAATTCATGCATGATAGGGCAACGGTATGAAAGCCAAAATTGCGGTTGCAACCGTTTCAGGAAAAGCCTACTATAAGTTGGTGAACGAGCTCAAACGGAGAGACGCACCCTTCTTGAGCCTAACGCCCAGAGACCCGGTTCCCCCAAGCGTCAAGGTCGTCATCACAACCGGGAAAGAGCGCCACTTGATCACACATCCCAACGTCCTCATTTTCAATGAAGAGAAGGACCCTACAACTGTTGTCAACGAAGCCCTTCGATTGGCTGAGGGAAAGAAAAATTACGAGAAGGTTATCATTGGGGTTGACCCGGGTGAAACCTTTGGTTTGGCAGTTTTGGGTGATGGAAACGTTTTGGAAACCGTCACCTGTTCAAGCTTGAAAGAAACCATGAATACCATCATGAATTTCTTGAATAGGACACCTGCTACAACTAGCGTTGTGAAGATAGGGAACGGCACCCCTGCCTACACTAAACAGCTATTGAATCTATTAGACGAGGCTTTGCCGGAGGAGACAGCCATGGAAGTTGTCAGTGAGGCAGGAACAAGCCGTTTCGAGAGTGAAGCCACCCACAGGAGAGAGGGAAAAGACGTTATGTCTGCCATAAAGATCGCGGAGAGAAGAGGAAACATTTTTCACAGGAAAAGAAAACAATGAGGCGCACCATTGAAAAGGGCAAGACTCTGCTGGTAGACGGTCCGGCTTCCGTGAACCTTCTCTCAGGAGAAACTGAGATTTTAGGTGCAAAAATTAGGGAAGGGGAAAGGGTTTTGATACGAGACGGAAAACGCTTCCCTTTTGAGGTAAGTAAAAAAGCTGAATTTGAACTAAGGCTGGGTGAAAACGCCTCTTTTGAAGAGGTTGACGGAACTACCATTCCCATTTCTTGGGAAAAAGCGTTCAGGGAAGTGGTGTCTCATGGGAGAACAGTGATAGTTATGGTGATGGGCGGAGTTGACTCTGGGAAAACAACTTTTTGCGTTTACCTCGCAAACAAAGCGTTAAGGGACGGGTGGAAGCCAGCGGTTATTGACGGTGATCTAGGACAGTCGGATATAGGTCCGCCTTCAACAATAGGGTTCGGTCGCGTCACCAAGCCGATGAAAGACCTCTTTGAGATGGAGGCGGAAAACGTTTGTTTTGTGGGGGTGACAAGCCCAAGCCTAGCCCTGAACAAGGTTGTGGAGGGACTGACAGCGATAAAAAGCAGGGTCTCACAAAAAGACGTGGACCTTTTGATCGTCAACACGGACGGATGGGTTGAAGGTGAAGAAGCTGTAAGGTACAAGGTTCAGCTGGCGGAGAGGATTATTCCAGACATAGTGGTTGGGATACAGCAGACAAACGAGTTGACTCCCATATTGACATTGTTGAAGGAAAAAAGGAGGGTTATTGCCATAGAGTCTTCGCAGGTGATACGGAAGAGAAACAGGGAGAAGAGGAAAACCCTGCGCGAGTTGGGTTACAAGAAGTATTTGAAGGAAGCTAAAGTGCGGTTGTTTCTCTTAAACCAGATTGGGGTTGAGGATGCCCTCTCAGAAACTGGCGGTCGCTTAGCCACGGAGCACATGGAAGGTATGGAGGGCTTGCTCGTGGCACTGCAAGACGCTAAAGGAAGCTTTCTGGGAATAGGTGTTTTGTGCAGTGTGGACCCCAGAAGAGGGGTAATGCGAATTTATACATCGGTTGCTAAGAACGTGTCCACCGTATGTGTTGGTCAGGTGAAACTGGACAGAGAAGGCAGGGAAATAGGTCTAAGCCTAGTTTCCACGCAACCTCCTCAGAACTGCACCAAACCCAAATCGAACAATTAATTCTCAGGTGGTTCCGCCAAATTCGTCTAACCCTAGCTGTTTCCTTCTCGCCGTTTCAACCCGAATTTTCTCCCCAACGCTTATGCGCATCCCATCCGACGCTGCCAAAGTGGGAACTCCGGTTTTCTCTTTGATCATTTTGGCCTCGCGTGCTGGTCCCGTAAAGAGCATTTTCATCCCGAAGTGGGTCGTCACCGCCATCTCTGGGCTGGCCTCCTCTACGATTTTCACGGCGTCTTCAGTGGTCATGTGTCCTTTCCAAGGCTCTCCTGAGGGTCTCATGACGCAGAGCAGGAGGAGCCTAACTCCCTTGTATGGTTTTCCAACTCCCTCGAAGTATTCGGTGTCAGATGTGTAGCCTATGTCTCCTACATCCCGTGTTTCCAGTCGATATCCCACTGTGTCTGGGTCTGTGTGCCTAGCCTCAGCAGTGAGAATTCTCACGCCATTTACAGTGAAGGCGACGCTAGGCCTTGTCTCTATCACTTTTTCAGGCATCTGCTGGTGATACTTAGAAATGGCTGGTCCGCAGACCTCATTGCCAGACAGGACGCTTCGGGGTGCAGCTAGGACTCCTCTTCTCCTTGTCATTCCGCGTGTCATGGCTTCAACGAGGATCTCTGCATCAGAATAGTGGTCTGGGTGGCAGTGGGATACGACCACTGCCTTGACTTTTTGGGGGTCCAGCTTCATGTTTAGGGAGTAGATGAGGGCTCCTGGTCCTGGGTCAAGGTGCATGTGCAAGCTTTCTGAGATGACGCGGATTCCTCCAGTTCTCCTTTTCTGGGTTAGGGTGGCGAATCTTCCTCCTCCTGTTCCTAGGAAAACTAGTTCTATTCCAGCCATGCCTTGTCGCCTAAAAGCGTATTTGAAGAATTATGTTTGTTCCCTCTAATATATAGAGATTCGGAGAAACAGTGGTGAGCTTTATTATCTTAAGCGTGAAACACACATTAAGAGGGCTGTTTCGATGAGAGTGGTGATTCGTATCGGAGGCTCTGTTGTGGCTTCACCGCCCAACCCGGAGATTATGAGCAAATATGCCAGCCTGCTTAGAGAGCTGAAGGATCTGGGTCATGAGCTTGTGGTTGTGGTTGGAGGCGGGTCTGTAGCCAGAGACTTCATAAACATCGCCAAGGACATGGGCTTGAGCGAGTTTGATCAAGACGAGGTTGCCATAAGGGTTTCGAGGATTTTGGCTCAGTTGTTGGATATGAGACTGGGAGACTTCGGATTGGGGAGTGTTCCCACGTCTGTGGATGGGGCTGTTCAGGGGTTGAAAACTGGGAAGATTGTGGTTATGGGTGGGATAAAGCCTGGGATGACCACGGACGCTGTGGCTGCGATGGTTGCTGATAGGGTGGGGGCTGAGTTGTTGGTGAAGGCTACGGATCAAAACGGCATATACAGTAAGGATCCGAGGAGGTATCCCGGTGCGGAAAAGATTGACAAGTTGAGTTTTGACGATTTGTTTCGGCTTTTTGAGGAGAATAAGCATAGGGCTGGGATACATCAGGTTTTAGATCCTGAGGCTGTTCGAATCCTTCAGGAGGGGAGAACGAAAACGGTTGTGGTGAACGGGTTTAAGCCTGAGAACATTTTGTTGGCTGTGAGGGGCGAAAAAGTTGGAACCATAATTAAATAAATCCTATCTATACGATGAAACTCTGGAACCTATTTTGGCGAAAAGAAACGTATTCTAAAAACTGTGTTTTTTGGACTTAGCGGACATGTGGATTGCTGAATAAGTCAAAGCAGTTACGTAGCGCTCTCTGGAAAGAGTTTCTTTCCTTTTTCTGTGGGTACGATAACACCTAGTTGCCGTAAGAAATCCAACATGTCACGGACTGACTTCCTCTCTACAACCTTGCCATCAAATATGCGCCAGATGCCAACACCAGTGTATGTTATCTTCTTGCCTGTAGGTGGTAATGAAATCCCAAAAAAATTCCATTCGCCTGTATGTGTCCCCACAACTTTAAAATGAACCCAAACCTTATCCCCTTCAGCGATTATGTCCTCAATAGTCTCATGGTAATCGGGAAAAGCTTTGATAAAGTCAGTCTCGTATTTTTTGAAACTATCCAGACCTCGTAGTTCAAAAGGTGTGTTACGTGCGTCGACAAAATCGGGTGCTATGAACTCGTCCCATAAGACTACGTTATGCTTATTGAAGGCTTCAACCAACCTGCGCATGATAGCCTTATTCTCTTCTAATGACATAATTCATCCCCTCATTATTCTCTTCTTTTAACATCTAACAGTTGCTGTCTTCGTGTGAGCATCTATTTCTCCAGAATGCTCTTCAAGTTCTTTAACGATTTCTCGATGCTCTTTTCCAAGTACCCTTTGCCAAATCTTTCTAAGAGCCCCATTTCATAGCCCATCGCATAAGTGAGTTTAGTTCCCTCCTCTACGGGTTTCAAGGTATATGTTACAGTCATGGTCACTCTTTTCCCTCCCATCCAAGGGTATCTATATTTTCCTTTCGAAAGAGCCGTGATTTTTTCGTTTTCGAGACTCTCCGTGACCTCCAAATCAAATTCCCCGTGCTTCTCAGTCACGTGAGCAGATGCACCCACTCTATACTTGTCTTCTGGAGTGCGAACTTCGGAAGTGTACTTCGCACTCTTCCATTCACCCATCCATTCTGCTTGTCTGTCCAAAGCAAGCGTTTCCCAGACTTTCTCAGGTGTAGCCCTGATTTCAATCGACTTTTCTACACTACCCAAAACATCACCTCCCCTCAATCATCAATCCTAATTACCTCTTTTTGACTCTTTAGTAAGGCTCATGCTTTCTGTTTAGACTTCCATGCGTACCAGACAATCAGTGCTGTAGCCACAACCATTGAAATGTCCATCAGTAATTCATAGGCAAAAATAGAAAGGTCCAGTTTCAGAGCCTCAATCAAACAATAGATTCTGAGGACGGTAAAGACTATGCCCACGATGATGTTTGCCCAGCGGTTTATCTTGTCCTTCAAGGTCAGGGACAGAATAGCCATCACCAACGGAACCAACAGAAAAATTGCCGAAATTAGTAAAAATTCACCTGTTATTTGTTCTCCATGTATTTTTCCCGCTCTTATTTGGTCTATCATACCTGGCGCAAAGAACATAAATGTCATGACGATCAACCAAGCAACTGTTAAAAAGAGCCACAGCACTGAAATCTTTATCTTCCAATCTTCCAAATTCTCACCTCCCCTATAATAATAATGTTTTAAACATCTGCGATTCCAAAGCATATAAAACTTATATTCTGTGGATGAAAAATGCTGAAAAATGGAAAATGTTGTCTCAATTCAAGATTTCTAAGAGTTTTTCTCCTTTTAGGGAATTCTCCCTCAAGAATTGGTCCTTTTATAGATAACCCAGGAGCTATCAGTTTGTCGATAAACTTCTTGACACTTCTAGTTGGTCCACCCAAAATGATTGCTTCTGCCACAAGCTTAATGTTACCATACTTTGACTCATAAACAGCAGATATAAGTTTTGAATATTGATTTTCGGTTCATAACGCTTTTTTTCACATCGTGTCCATTATGGATTTTTGGGAGGCTCTTAAATGTCGGAAACCCTCGTCATACCCGTGGATTCTCTTGATGAAAAGTTGAGAGACCTAGTTCCGTTTGGCGAAAAAATTCTCTATACATCTAAGGCAAAGGTATCCAAACCCGGATGGGGACAAACATCGAAGAATGGCTACCTAGTTCTCACCTCCCGCGGAGTTGCCTTCAGAGCTGGAAAAGAAGAATCTGACAAAGAAATCTTTGAAGGCTACGTGCCCTACACACACATGGCTGAAGTCAAAAACAAGAAAGGAACAGTGGAGTTTAAGATCAAAAACCCTGACAACCCAAGCGAAAAAGGCGAGTGGAAGTTGACAGTTGAAAGGTGCGAAGATGAAGATAAGGGATCGTTTAATAAGAGGGAAGAGTCCTTCGGAAAAGTTTTTGAAGATTTAATGAAGAGATGGCTTGCGATCTACTTCTAAACATTTAGCGCGCCCTCCTATTTGGAGCCTCATAGAGGTAGAACGTTGAAAACAATATTTTCTCAGAAACCAGCTTAGAGTGAAAAAATTGGGGGGAGTAGTCTTTTGACTGTTAAAGGAAAAATTTTATTGACAATCAAAAGGTGAGGTATGTGAGAAAGGGGTCCTTTGCGACGTACATAGCGTATTTGGATGATATAACGAAAAGGTATGTTGAAAAATTTTCTGAAAAAATGCTTGCGCCAAAATGGGAAATGGCGGGTATATGGGGTTTAGAGAGAAGAAACAAACCCAAAAAATATAATTGTCCCACACTATCTCCTAACTCAAGTTAACAAACCAGTAAAGGGCTCAACAAAATGGAAATCCTTCCCAAACAATGTAATATCCTCCAGATTGAGGAGAAGTGGCAACGGAAATGGGAAGAAATGGGCATCTACCACTTCAACTGGAAAGACAAAACCCGCCCCCCCTACAGCATAGACACTCCTCCACCCTACCCCTCAGGCGAATTCCACATGGGAAACGTCCTCAACTGGACCTACTTCGACATAGTAGCCAGATACAAACGTATGCGCGGCTACAACGTCTACTTCCCCCAAGGATGGGACTGCCACGGACTCCCAACAGAAGTCGAAACCGAAGCCCACTACGGAATCAAAAAGACAGAAGTCCCGCCAGAAAAGTTCAGAAAGCTCTGCGAAAGCTTCGTCAACAAATACATCGAGATCATGAAAAACGCCATCACCCGCCTAGGATGCTCCATAGACTGGACAACCGAGTACAAAACAATGAACCCAGACTACTGGAGAAGAACCCAACTTTCCTTCATCCTCCTCCACAAAAAAGGACTCATCTACCAAGGAACCTACCCCATCAACTGGTGCCCCCGCTGCGAAACAGCCATAGCCGACGCGGAAGTAGAACACGTAACGAGAGAAGGCTTACTACATTACATAAGATTTGAGTTAGAAGACGAAAAATCATCATTAACAATAGCCACCACCCGCCCCGAACTCTTGCCGGCATGCGTAACAGTTGCGGTGCACCCAAACGATGAACGCTATCGACAATACATAGGAAAAGACATCACCGTGCCCATCGCAGAGAGAAAAGTAAAAATCATAACAGAAGAGATTGTGGATCCCGCCTTCGGAACAGGCGTAGTAATGATATGCACCTACGGCGACAAGGCTGACGTAAAATGCGTCGCAAAACACCATCTACCAGTCATCATGTGCATCAATGAAACAGGGAAAATGACTGAAAACGCTGGAAAATATGCTGGAATGCCCGTGGAGAAAGCCAAAGAAGCCGTGGTTAAGGACCTAGAGAAAGAAAGCCTCCCCGAAAAAACAGAGAAAATCCAGCAGGAGGTTGGAGTTTGTTGGAGATGCCACACCCCTATCGAAATCTTGGAGCGAAAACAGTGGTTTATGAAAACCCGCATACTAACCGATGACGTGGAGAAAAACGCCTTAGAAATCGTATGGTATCCGGACTATATGAAAACGCGTTTGATCGACTGGGCGAGGTCGCTGGACTGGGATTGGGTGATTTCACGCCAAAGAGTTTTCGCTACTCCCATCCCGGTTTGGTATTGCGAAAAATGTGGTGAAATCATTGTTGCACAGCCTGATTGGGTTCCTATAGACCCTAAGTTGGAGGAGCCAAAAATTGATACGTGTCCAAATTGTGGTTCCAGCGCGTTTGCCCCCGAGAGAGACGTGCTGGACACATGGTTTGACTCTTCAATAACCTGCGCCGTTCACGCCGGTTGGCCAGACCGAAAAGACTGGAAGAGACTTTTTCCAGCAGATTTACATCCGTCCGGCATCGACATTATTCGCACATGGGCATACTACCTCATGGTTCGGCACCTCGCGTTGTTTAACCAAAAACCGTACAAGAGTTGCTTGATCAACGGCATGGTCTTAGGAAGCGACGGGAGAATGATGCATAAGTCACTAGGCAATTACGTGGCTGCCCCTGACGTATTTAAAAAATACGGGGCCGACGCCACACGACAGTGGGCAGCCAGCGGAGGGGCAACAGGCTCAGACGTGCCCTTCCGCCAACCAGATGTGGAATATGGATGGAGGTTCTTTATCAAGCTGTGGAACGCCGCTCGCTTCGCCAGTCAAAATCTGCAAGATTATACTCCGCAGGAAAGGGTAGAGTTGGAACTTTTAGATAGATGGTTACTCACCAAGCTGGAAAGAGTTACTAAAACGGTAACTGAAGCCTTTGAAAGTTGTCAGTTTAACGTGGCAACGGAGGAAACCCGTAACTTCGTGTGGCATACGCTTTGCGATCAATACATTGAGGCGATAAAGCATAGGCTGTACAGACCCGACAAGTATGGGAAAGGAAAAAAAGCGGCTGCCCAGCACACCCTATATACAGCCATTTACCGAACTCTACAACTTCTCGCACCCGTCTCTCCCCACATAACCGAAGAGATATACCAAGCTATGTATGCGAAGGAGAAGACGCACAAGAGTATCCACATTTCCCCTTGGCCCATTCCGGAAGAGAAAAGAATCGATGAGGAAGCGGAGAAGCACGGTGCACTGATCATGGCGGTGATAAGCGCGGTTCGGAGGGAAAAGGCGGAGAAAAGGATGCCGTTAAACAAGACAATCAAGAAACTCACGATCTATGCGGGAAACAAAGAAGGCACACACATTTTGAATCAGGCTAGGGAAGATATGGAGGGAACCTGCAAGGCAGAAAAGATCGACATATTGCCGGAAGAGGGCGAGGGCGAAGAAATGCCAGGATACCCAAATGTTCGATTCTCCGCCGAGTATTAGTTGGGAAGCTTAAAACGCAGAATGGCTGCAACACCGCCAAACGAGTTCTTTAACATCTG